>ERZ780012.11-NODE-11-length-121099-cov-8.19189_pt1 | contig 121099 bp, 114 predicted proteins | sample MGYA00511869_ERZ780012 | MGnify/ENA primary metagenome ERZ780012 (study PRJEB29588, sample SAMEA2161608) | human gut metagenome | biome: human gut; feature: human-associated habitat; material: faeces | place: Denmark | collected 2008/2010 ... | reverse complement strand
ATGCGGAGACGGAGTTGGCTCCGCTGACTGTCAGACCGGGTTCGGCGACGGCGGTGGCGGCGTCTATGCGGTATATGGTCGGAACGCTGCCGTCGGTGGTGGTGATGGGAATGTAGGCGATGCCGCTCTCACTGTATGGTGTGCCGATGCTGGAGAGGACGGAGGCGTCGGGCAGGCCTGTGACTACGGTCAGGGTGCCTTCCTCACCCTTGAAGACTGCCAGCTCGTTGCGGGGAGCGCTGGTGCCGCTCATGTTCTCGGCGCCCTCGCTATACATCTGGAGCAGGAAGTAATCCCCGCTGATGTGCCAGCAGCGGAACATCGGGTTGCCGTTGCCCAGTTCTTCGATATTGACATAGTAGGAGGGGTCGAAATCCGTCTCGCCGGCTTTGATCCGGACTACGCCTGAGGGCAGTTTGCCCTGTACGCGGTCGAACTGACTTCCGTCGTTGTTCGTTACCGGTGTGGTGGTCGTGCGTCCGTAGCCGGGGGAGAATACGTAGAGGTCACCGTTGTCGGCAGCCCAGATGGTCTGGTAGTACTGCGAGCGCATGCGTCCGCTGGCGAAGCCGATTTTCCCTGTGCGGGCGATGGCCGGAGTCTCGTCGAAATTGTCCCCGCTGTAGATGGCGACGAAAGCGCTGTCAGGATACTGGGTCGTGGGTATCATGCCGGCGGTGTATGCCCCCGAGCCGCTTCCACCGTCACCGTTGGCCACGTAGCCGGGATCCTGGATGGCCCAGGGGAAGGTGTTCACGCCGTAGTGGCTCATGCCCATAGGTACTACAGAGGTGTATAGCCTGCCGTTGGCTTCTACGAAACCTGCGAAACTTACCCGCTCGCCGTTGCCCAGGAAGTTCTCGGCTATGTGACTTCCGGTAGTACTGCTGCCGTCATTCACACTCAGATAGTTGAATTGCAGGTAGTAGGCATAGTTGCCCTCGGCGTCCTGCTCGTTGTTGCCGGCGTTGGTCGAGGCCGTGATGACATTGTCCCCCCAGGTGCCGTAGGTGGTGGTGCGGTTGAATGTGTACTGGCGGTCCTCGATGACCTTGCCGTCGCTTCCCAGCTTGAAGGAGAAGCCTGTGCCCTGGTTTCCGTCATTGTACTGGAATCCGAAGAGATAACGCTCGCCGTAGTATATCCAGTTGGAGGCGGACTGGGTCTCCCAGCCGTTGCCCTGAGGGGTGACGCTTCCTTCGTCCAGGGATTCGGACGATATAAGGTAGGAGGCGGACTGGTCCTGGCTGCCGGCCTGTGCTACTATGACGTAGCGGCTTATGGCTTCGGTTCCGGGCTCCGGAGTGGGATCGGGGTCAGGGGTGGGGGTCTTTTCGCATGCTGCTGCCAGCAGGAGGCCTGCGGGGATGGCTAGTAAAATCGCTTTTGAGAAAATTCTTTTCTTCATGTGTTATAATTTAAATTGATATTAATGTCTGCTTCCGAAAAATACGCGTACCTTGGCGTAGAAGGCGCGTCCGGCCTTCTGGAGGCTGAAATTGTCATACAGTTTCTCGTTTGTCAGGTTGCGGCATTCCAGGGAGATGTTGTATCTTCCGTTCTGGAGGGAGTAGCTGATGCTCAGGTTGTGTGAGAGCTGGTCGGGCACGACGCTCTTGGAGGTGGGGTCTCCGAAATGCTCCCAGTACAGGGGGAATGCGTGCTGATAGTATCCGTCGTATGCGACGGTCAGGGTGTTGCCGTCGGCCAGCAGGTCATGCCAGGTGAATGTGGCGTCGAAGCTGGCGAACATATACGGCTGGTTGGGCATGCGCTGTCCGTATGTCTCGCTCTCCTGCAGGGTGTTTCCGGCTACATACCGTTCATGGTCCCGGACATTGATGTTGCTGAAGGTGCCTCCGATGCTCAGCCAGCGGGACCAGCCGTAGCGGGCGGAGATGTTGTACCCCTGTGTCCTCACCCTTCCGTGATTCTCGTAGAAGCCGTAGCTCATGCCGCTGACTGTGCTCAGGCCGCGCTGAATGTAGTCCTTGGTGTCGCGGAATATCAGGGTGCCCTCCGCATTGACGTAGTGCTCGCCGAAGTGGCGGCTGTAGCCCAGGTTGAGGTTCACATTGTTGCTGTTCTCGGGTTTCAGGTCAGTCTTGCCGGCTTCCAGGTCCTCGTCGCCGAACAGCTCGTCGGTGGTGGGAAGGCGGTAGGCCTTCTCGTATGAGAGCTTGACCTGCAGGCCCTTGATGATGAACCATGTGCCGGCCGCTCCGTAGCCGAATGCGTTGGTGGTGCGGCTCATCTCCACGTAGTTGCCCACTCCGTCGCTGCTCTGGGAGACGGGACCACGGTTGTACTGGTTGTAGTATTTGCCGAATGCGGTGACGCTCCATTTCCTGGACGGCATCAGCCTGTATGACAGGCCGGTTATGTTCTTCCTGGTTACTTTGGGAATGCTGAAGTCCGACAGCTGCTGGCTGCCATCCACCTTGGATCGGGTGGTGCGGCGGAATGTGCTGGAGACGTGATTCAGTGTGAAGGTGTGGGCTTTTTTCAGCCGGTATTCGGCAGTGAAGGTGGCGTTGAAGTTGGTGTTCAGGGAGCGGTTGTCCTGGTAGGACTGCTCGCCCCGGCTTCCGGTGTATTTGCGGTCTCCCAGCCAGTTGTACTTGAAGGAGGAGGTGTCGATGTTCATGGTGGTGTTGTGGTTGTAGTTGGCGTTCAGCATGACATCAAGCCCCTCGGTGAGCAGGTTCCGTTTGCTGTACTCCAGGGAGGGAACGAGGGAGTGCCCCTTGCGGTGTTTCTGGCCGAATACGATGTATTGGTAGACTCCGGTCTGTATCTCCTTGTAGAAGTGCGAGTAGTTGAATCCGAGCATCAGCCGGTCCGCCCATGACTTTCCGGTTACTCCGAATTTCCCGATTACGGCCTCGTTGTGGAAACGGTCGTTGAAGCGGCGGACGTGGTAGATCTTGCTGCGGTCGGTGTTCTCCGATATGCCGTCGTCTCCGAACTCAGTTATGTAGTTGTCTATCCAGTAGTTGTTGTCCGAGTAGTTCTGAAAGGCGTTTATCTCGTAGGCGAGTCCGTTCCGGAGGGTGTGGCTGAAATTGACGTACGACTTGTGCGTGTTGAACGAGCCGTAGCTGTAGGATGCGTCCAGGCTCCAGCCGTGCCGCCGCTTTTTGGTCACGATGTTGATTACGCCTCCCAGGGCATCGGAGCCGAACCCTACCGGCACCACTCCCTTGTAGACTTCTATGCGCTCGGCGAAGTTCACGGGCAGGTTGTTGATGTCCAGCGCTGTTCCGGTTCCCTCCTGCGGCACTCCGTCGATGAACACCTTGACGTGCTTCCCGGAGAAGCCGTCGAGTGTCAGCTGTGCGTCCGAGCCAACGCCTCCGGATTCCCGGAGCTTAAGGCCCGGAAGCTGGGACAGCGCCTCGCCGAGGCTCCTGCTGCTGTTGTGCATCTCCTTGACACTCAGGTCTACGGCGTTGAATGCCGACTGCCGGACGTGGCTCTTCCTTTCGGACATGACCACTACTTCGTCCAGCTGGTTCCTGGCCGGTTTCAGGGCTATGGTCCTGAGGGTGGTGTCCCGCCCGCTCAGGGTTATTGTCGTTTCGTATGTCCCGTATCCTATTGCGGCTACTGCGAGAGTATATGTCCCCTGAGGCGCTTCCAGCCGGAAAGTACCATTCTCGTCCGTGATGCACCCGTATGTCGTCTCTTTAAGATAGATGTCGGCAAAATCTATTGCGCTCCGGTCTTCGGCGGAGATGATTTTGCCGGATATGCCGGTCATTTCCTGCGCCGAGGCTGAGATGTGCTGCATGAGTATGCAGGTCCCTATGAGAGCGCAGCGTCTTATTGTAAGATAGATGTTTCTCATTGCGCTGCAAAAGTATGGCAATGCCTTTTGCCGCGCAATCGCTAAAAATAGAGATTTTTTCGCCGGATTTTCCGCGGTTTATCCCTATTTGTTGGTAAGAAGCGGTGATAAGCAAAAAATATTACTTTTGCGCCATGAATACTGTGTGGATAGTAATGCCGATTCTTATCGTGCTGATGTTCCTGCTCGGAACAGATCTGAAAGTCAAGTCGTTCGTAGATGTGGCCCGCAATCCCAAGGCCGTGGTGGCCGGGATGGTCGGACAGATAATCGTGCTTCCGCTGCTGGCCTTCGGCGTGGGCTGGGCCTTAGGGCTGAGTCCGGTCTATTTCATGGGGCTGGTGCTCATAGCCTGCTGTCCCGGCGGCAGTTCCTCCAATGTGTTCTCCATGCTGGCCAAGGGGGATGTCGCCCTGTCCGTGACGCTGACCGCTATGAGCAGCGTGATAACCCTGTTCACCCTGCCTCTGATAATGGACCTGGCCTCCGTCTTCATCTCGCAGCAGTCCGGGGTGGAGGTCCATCTGCCTGTGGGCAAGCTGCTGCTGCAGAATCTGGTGCTGCTTTTCGTGCCCATACTTGCCGGGGCGGCCTTCCGGCATTTCAGCCCTGTGGCGGCCGAGAAGGTGCATAAGGTGCTGAGCAAGGCGGCGTTTCCGGCCCTGATGTTCCTTGCGCTGGTATTTTTCCTGCAGTATACAAAGGAGATAGTGGACAATTTTGCGGTGCTGGGGTTAGCCACGGCGGCCCTGATTCTCTTAGCCATGATGTGCAGCTCGCTCCTGTCCCGCCTCTGGAAGTTCACGCCCGCCGTCCGCCGCACCATCGTCATAGAGGTCGGGATGCAGAATGCCGCCCAGGCGATAGCCATAGCATTTTCCCCCTTCATCTTCAACAGCGGCGAGATGGCCATACCCGCCATCATCTATGCCCTGCTGATGAATGTCGTGCTGCTGATTTATGTTGCGGTGGTCCGCAGGCGTCAGTATGCTGTTTCTGTAAAATAATTTCCCGGATGTCGGCTTAGTTCCGAATTGTGTACTAACTTTGGGAAAGTTTAAACGGAACTAAAAAGCAAGGACGACATGGCAATTACAGCAGAAAGGATACAGTCCCTGTTGGCTGATTTGGAGAATGACTGTGTGGAACGCACTATTTCTACCACTGATACAGATAAATTTGCGAAGGCGATATGCGCTTTTGCCAATGACCTTCCTGATAACAACTGTCCAGGTTATCTGATTATAGGAGCATGGGATAACGGAGATGTGTGTCCAATACACGTGACGGATGATCTACTAAAAAATGTCAGTGCTATTCGCACAGATGGAAATATTCAGCCCCAGCCGTCCATGAATGTGCAGAAAGTCTCTTTGCCGGAAGGGGATGTGGTTGTAGCAGAAGTGTATCCATCTCAGTTCCCTCCTGTGAAATATAAGGGACGGGTATGGATAAGAGTCGGCCCGAGAAAAGGAATCGCCAATGAGGATGATGAGCGCAGATTGTACGAGAAAAGGGCGGCTCATATCAAGACTTTTGATGCAATGCCATGCATGGGGGCTACTGTGGAGGATCTGGATACTGTGCTTTTCAGGCAGCAGTACCTTTCTAAAGCTGTACCGCCGGATGTTTTGCAGGAGGACAAAAGGGATATTAAGTTGCAGCTTCAGTCTCTGGGCTTTTATGATTTCCGTCATGACTGCCCGACATACGCAGGCATATTGTTTTTTGCTAAGCATGTCGAACGGTTTTTACCCGGAGCGTATGTCCAGTATGTGAGGTTTGGAGGTAAAGGACGGGCTTGTGAGATAAAGAATGAATACAAATTCTCAGGGAATTTATGTAAAGTGTTGGCGCAGTTAGACACGTTTGTAGATACCGCTATCACAAACAGACGCCCTGTGCCGGTCAGTGTTTTGAGAGAAAAAATCGTGATGGATTATCCGCACTGGGCGACCCGTGAGTTGTTGATGAACGCAGTCTGCCACCGTGCTTACGACAGTAACGGCCCGATACAGTTCTATCAGTATGACGACCGTATAGAAATTATGAATCCAGGAGGATTGTATGGTAAAGTCAATTCTGAAAATTTCCCAATGGTGAATGATTACCGTAATCCTGTTGTGGCGGAGGCGATGAAAGTATTGGGTTTTGTCAATCGTTTCAGCCGTGGCATCCTTAGGGTAGAAGAAGAATTAAAGGAGAATGGAAATGGGAAACCTGAGTTCAGTCTGAATCTGGGTACTGCTTTTATGGTTATAGAGCATATATCTTTATCCTCGAATGAAGGTATTCGTGGTAGTGAGGAAAAGAGTGAGGAAAAGAGTGAGGAAAAGAGTGAGGAAAAGAGTGAGGAAAAGCTTACTGAGATGGAATATAAGGTGTTTAATCTTATTAAAGAGAATCCGGCAGTGACTTATGCATATATTACCGACAAAGCGGGTGTAGGAGAAACTTCTGTGTATAAAATAATAAAAAGTCTCAAAGACAAAGGTTGGATTAAGCGGAATAATGGCCGGAAATGCGGCAACTGGGTGATAATGAAAAAATAACAGACACAGAGATTATCAGATAATATGATAATAGAAGAGACATTGCGGATTGCGCTGGAGGCGCACGAGGGACAGAAGGACCTGGACGGGAGGCCGGCTGTCCTGCATCCGGTCGCCGTGGGGCTTATGGGCTGTAATGATGCTGAGACCAAGACCGGTTTCCTGCATGATGTGGTGGAGGATTCGGAGTTGACTCTGGATGAACTGCGCGGCAGAGGGGTCGATGAGGATGTGCTTGCCGCACTTCAGCTGCTTACGCACGCTAAGACTGAGGACTACTTCGATTATGTGCGGCGAATCGCCGCGTCCGGCAACACCACGGCCATTCACGTCAAAATGAACGACCTCCGGCACAATCTTGAAAGGGGGCTGCGGACCTATGCGCAGGCTGTGGAGGAAGGCGATACGGAAAAGGCGGAGCGTCTGACCCGCATCAACGACAAGCACCGCAAGGCTCTGTGCCTGCTGGAGGCTGCCCGTACAGCACTTCCGTAAAGCAGAAGTTATCCACATCCACAAGCCTTATATCCGTGAGCTTGAGTGAGGGAATGACGGGGAGAGCCATGAATGACAAGGTTATGAAGGGGGCGTGAAACCGGCATCCCAGTCTTTTGGCCTTCCGGTCAAGTTCATAATGGACAGCTCAGTCTGTTAGATGCTTGGGTCTGTAATCGTTTGTTTTTCAGTCGAATGTGCAAGGCAGTTAGGCCACAGACTGCGGGCGGTCACCACTTGTCTGTTATCATAGTTTTTTATATACATCGCTGTCTGACAACACTATGCACGAATCGTCGGATTAACAGACTCATTCTGGATAAAATGCGTTGACTGCGGACTACCCATGCCACAGCACTTTCTGGGCGCATTTGAAGAAACACATGCTCCCTGCATACCGTTCAGTCTGTAATCCGCTATTCCGTATAACGCGGTGATACACAGATGTTATGCGCCGTCTTCGCTTTACAGACACTGAGGTGTGCCAAAAAGTTGGACACCAAAACTGCAGGCGGTGGTGCGAACAGCCCGCTTCGGCGGCAAGTTTCCCAGGTCCTGTTCCCATTCTTTTGGCTTCTGCATATTTTACGTATCTTTACGTGCGATGAAGAATGCTTTTGTACAGTTGCATGCGGCGGTGCTGCTGGCATCGTGCTCCGGTATCCTCGGTAATCTGATATCGCTGGATGCCGTGATGGTGACGTGGTACAGGATGCTGCTGGCGGGGCTTGTACTCATGGCGGTCCTGGTGGTGAGGGAGAGGCGGCCAGCATTTGGACGGACTGACCTGAAGGTGCTTGCGGTGGGAGCCCTGCTGGCCCTGCACTGGATATTGTTCTATGCCAGTATCAAGTGTTCCAATGTCTCTGTCGGGGTGGTCTGCTTCTGTCTCTCAGGCTTTTTCACGGCGATTATCTCCCCGCTGCTTAACCGCCGTCGGATTTCCTGGGTCGAACTGCTGTTGAGCTCCCTGACCCTTGCCGGCATCTTGCTGATCTTCCATTTCGACACATCATTCCGCCTCGGAATAGGCCTTGGAGTGGTCTCCTCCCTCCTGTTCGCCCTGTATGCCACGCTCAACGGACGGGTGAACTCTTCCTCCCCTTCAGACTCCAGCCCGACCTTACGTTCCGCTCCGACTCCCTCTGATACTCCCGGCATTCAGCCAGCACGTTCCGGTACAGTTCCTGATGCACTCAGAATCACCGCCCTGCAGATGACCGGAGGCTGTGCCGCCCTGACTGTCCTGCAGCCCTTCTACCACCTTGCGGTGCCCTCTGCGCTCTTAATCCCCACCGCCGCTGACACCATGTACCTGTTGCTGCTCGCCCTCGGCAGCACCGTCTGCATGTGCCTCCTCCTGAACCGTGCCCAGCGCACCATCACCCCCTTTACCGTCAGCCTCACCTTCAACCTCGAACCGGTCTACAGCATCCTCCTCGCCATCCTCATCTTCCATGAGCACCGCGTTCTCGGTCCTGCCTTCTGGGCCGGTCTTGCGCTCATCGTCCTCTCGCTGGCGCTCCAGATGCTGTATGTCGTACGCAGAAAATAGTCTGGTAGATAAAATAGAAAAGCCACTTAATCAAGCGATTAGGTAGCTTTCTGCGTACCCGGAGCCGGGGTCGAACCGGCACAGCCTCGCGGCCATTGGTGTTTGAGACCAACGCGTCTACCGATTCCGCCATCCGGGCTGATGCGTGCTGGTGTGCATTGGAATGCAAAGATAAGAAAGATTATTCATACGCCAAGCGGGAAGTGGGAAAATAGTTGGGTTAAGGGCAGGGGAAGTCACCGTTTTGCGTATCTTTGCGGTCAATGGAGAGAGTAATTTATATCACGGATATTGAACTGGAATTACCTGGGATTCTGCGTCGTCTTTGGGCGGGAGCAGCCGGTGCAGAAGAAACTTCCGGTGTCAGGCCGACAGGCATCTATGCGGTGGTGGACGGCAATGTGGCCGGAAGGTTCGCTCCGGTACTCGAAGCCGCAGGCATAGAATGGATGCCGTTCGTGGCGCAGGAGGAGCGGAAGTCGCTCGAGGGCCTGCAGGAGATAGTCGGATGGCTGCTGGAGCGGGAGGCTGACCGCGGGGCTCTGCTGCTGGGCATCGGCGGCGGGGTGGTGACGGATATCACGGCATTCGCGGCTTCGGTCTACAAGCGTGGAATAAAATATGCGCTGGTGCCGACGACGCTTCTGGCCCAGGTAGACGCTTCAATCGGCGGCAAGACCGGAGTGAATTTCCACGGGTACAAGAATGTGATAGGGACGTTCGGCTCTCCGGAGGCGGTGATAGTCGCTCCCCAGGTGCTGGGGAGTCTGCCGGCCGAGGAATGGCATTCCGGTATGGCTGAAGTTCTGAAGACGCTGATCATAGGCGATGCCGAGATGTATGGAGAGGCGGTGCTGGGGCAGTGGGATGCGGTGACACTAGGAAGGATAGTCCGCCGCTGCATCGGGATAAAGTCCGCGATAGTGGAGGCTGACCGCACTGAGAAGGGGGAGCGGATGAAGCTGAACCTGGGACATACCCTCGGCCATGCGGTGGAGTCCATCTGCCTCAATGCCGGCCGGCCCGTGACGCACGGGGAGGCGGTCGCTGCGGGGATCATCGCCGCAGCCGGTATTTCCCTGAGAAAAGGGGTACTGGCGGAGGATGTGGCGGTGAGGATTGTCCGTGATTTCAAGTCACTGGGATACAGGGATGTTCGGGAGATTTTGGCAAACTGTACCGATGTTCCGGAGGAGGAGATGGCTGCAAAATTATCGGACTTTGTGCTCAATGATAAGAAACGTAAGGAAGATTTTATTAATTTTGTACTGATTCGCGGTCTGGGCTCTGTGGAGACAGCGGCTCTGGACGTGAACGGACTACAGGAGATAATCTATGATATGTATTAGCATAGGGGACTACGGCCTGGATGCCTGCAGGAAGGCCTTGAAACGCTGCGAGAAGTACCGCAGGCAGTTTCCGGACCTGGTGGCTGAGATACGTCTGGATCTCTGCGGGCTGGGGGAGGACGAGGTGCACGAGCTCTTCAGCGGCTCCAGGATACCTCTGATAGCCACCTGTATGAAACGCAGCAGCCATCTCTACGAGGCTGCGGTGCTGGCCGGTGCCGCCTATGTCGATGTCAACGTATTTTCCTTTATCAACCTAAAGAAAGAGAACCAGGCCCTGCTGCGCAGCCGCAGGACCAAGATCATACTCTCGTTCCACGATTACCAGATGACTCCCGGTACGGATGCCCTGGTGAAGGTGTACAGGGAGGCGGTGGCTGCCGGAGCCGATATCGTGAAGATAGTCACGACAGCGGAGACCACGGCGGACGCTCTCCGGGTGCTGGATCTGTACAAGCTGCTGAAAGACGGCAGGATGGGTCGTAAGAAGGTGCCTCTGATAGCTTTCGCTATGGGGGATGCCGGACGTTTCAGCCGTCTGGAGGCTCACAGACAAGGCGCTCCGTTTACCTATTGTGCCTTGAAACAGAAATACATAGTGGCTCCTGGAATGTTCACCGTCGAGGAGGTGGGAAGTTTCCAGGACCGGACAGCCGTCAGCGGCACTGTCGATATGCCGGCTTCCAAGAGCGTGGCTCAGAGAGCCATCATAGCGGCCATGCTGGCCAAGGGCGAGAGCGAGTTCCACAACTGTACCCGCTGCCGCGACATCGATTCGGCCATAGGCGTAGCCAAACAGTTCGCTCAGGAGGCATACGTGGACAAGGGCGGCAATCTTATCATCCGCGGCGGCTTCCCGCCTGAGAAGAAAAAGAACGACTCCCCTTTTTCCAGTCTCATCTCCATGTCCATGCAGAGCGGAGGCCGCACGGCTTTCGTCGGAGAGTCCGGCCTGCTGTCCCGTCTGTGTATCCCCGTTGTGGCTCAGTTCGGGGAATCCGTTACGGTCACTGGAGAGGGCAGCCTGATGGACCGCCACATGTACGGCTGCAAGGAGGCGATGGAGGAACTCGGTGCGAGCTGCATCCTGACAGCCGAGGAGACCCTGCCTGCAGTAGTCTGCGGCCCCATCAAGGGCGGCGAGATTACTATCTCGGGCAAGAAGGGCTCACAGTTTATCACCGGCCTTCTCATGGCCCTGCCCCTGTCGAAGAAAGACAGTGTGCTGCGCGTTCAGAACGCTACGAGCGTACCGTATATCCTGCTGACTGTGGATGTCATGCAGAAGTTCGGAGTCACCGTCGAGTGGCACCGGGAAGGGGATGAGCTGGTCTTCAACATTCCCGGCAAACAGAAATATTCCCCCACCGAGATGACCTTTGAGGGGGACTGGAGCGCGGCGGTCAACTTCATCGTGGCCGCGGCCATCTTCGGCTCGCTTACCATCAAGGGACTCAATCTCGGGACGATTCAGGCCGACAAGAAGATACTCGACGTGGTGCGCGGCTGCGGAGCCTCGGTCGAGGAACTGCCCGACGACGGCGGCATCCGCGTCTCGAGGGGCAGCCTCAGGGCCTTCGACTTCGATGCCACGGACTCTCCGGACCTGGTACCGGCCCTTTCCGTACTGGCTGCCTTCTCCGAGGGCACCTCGCATTTTACCGGAGTGGCCCGCCTGCGCAACAAGGAGAGCAACCGTCCCGTGGTCATGGAGGAGGGCCTCAATGCCATGGGCGTTCCGGCCCGGGTCGACGGAGACACTATGGACATCACCGGTATAAGCCTTGCCCGCAGGATAGTTGAGGGCAAAATGCTCAAGGGCGGCAACATCCACACCTTCTCCGACCACCGCGTGGCCATGGCCCTCAAGGTCGCCTCGCTCGGCTGCTCATCCAAGGTCACACTGGACAGTACCGACTGCATCGACAAGTCCTTCCCCGGCTTCCTCAAGCTCTTCGAATCCATTCACCAGTAGCACGATACGATATGCGCAACGCTTTCGGAAACATATTCAGGATTGCCATGGCAGGGGAATCCCACAGTCCTCTCATGTCGGTTGAGATCAACGGCGTGCCGGAGGGTATTCCTCTGAGTCCCGGAGACTTCGCTGAGGACATCGACCGCCGCCGTCCCGGCCGCAAGGGGACTACCGCCCGCACGGAGAAGGATATCCCGGAGATCGTCCGGGGCGTGGAGGACGGCCTGACCACCGGCACCACCCTCAAGCTCCTCTTCCGCAATGAGAATACGGACCCTTCCGCCTATCAGCAGTTTTCCGACATTCCCCGTCCCGGCCATGCGGACTGGGTGCGCAGGATCAAATATGGAGCGGACAGCCTCACCTCCGGGGGCGGAATGTTCTCCGGGCGGATGACCCTTCCCCTCGTTGCTGCGGGTGTGGTAGCCAAGAAAATCATTGCCCCGATACAGGTCAATGCCCGTCTGACGGAGGTCGGGGGCCTGTCCCTCGCAGGGGATGAAGGGGACAATGCGGCCCTCGACGCCCTCCTCTCAGAGGTGGCGGCGGAGGGCGATTCGGTCGGCGGAGTGGTGGAATGTGTCTGCAGCGGGGTCCCCGCCGGTCTGGGCGAGCCATTCTTCTATCCGATGGAAGCGGCCATTTCCCAGATGATTTTTTCCATACCGGGTATCCGGGGCATAGAGTTCGGCGACGGCTTCGGAGCCTCCCGCATGCGCGGCTCGCAGCACAACGACCCTATTGCCGACATCGCGGGCCACACCTCCCGCAACGGCGCCGGCGGCATCAACGGCGGCATCACCAACGGCAACCCCCTCATCTTCCGTGCCGCCGTCAAGCCCACCTCCAGCATTGCCCGTCCCCAGACCACTGTCAACCTGGCTACCGGCCGTCAAGAAGAGCTCATAATAAAGGGACGCCATGACGTATGTTTCGCCCTGCGCGTCCCTGTAGTAGTGGAAAGCGCCGCAGCCATTGTCCTCTGCGACGCTTACCTTTCAGCAAACCGTTAGTCTTTCAGCCACTGGTCGAACCACTCGAAGAAGTCCCTCTGCCAGTGGACGGCGTTCTGGGGCTTGAGTATCCAGTGGTTCTCGTCGGGGAAGAGGAGCATGCGCGAGGGTACGCCGAGCATCTGGGCGGCGTTGAAGGCGGCCATGCCCTGCTCAACGGGTACGCGGTAGTCCAGCTCTCCGTGGGTGACCATGATGGGCGCTTTCCAGTTGCGGACGAGCTTGTGGGGAGAGTTGACATAGTGCTTGCGGGCAGCGGGTTTCTCGAGATCCCAGGGTGCTCCGCCGTTCTCCCACTCGGGGAACCACATCTCCTCGGTCATCATGTACATCTGCTCCTGGTTGAAGATGCCGGCGTGGGAAAGGAGGGCGTCGAAATCATCGGGATGGGAACCGGCCAGATAGTAGATCGAGTAGCCGCCGAAGCTGGCGCCGGAAGCACCCATCTTGCCTACGTAGGGTTCCTTTTTCATCTCGTAGACAGCCGACATGTAGTCATCGATGCACTGTCCTGCATAGTCCTGCGATACATCGTCGCACCATTTCTGGCCGAAGGACATGGTGCCGCGGCGGTTGGGAATGACCACGATGTAGCCCTCAGCGGCCATCAGCTTGAAATTCCACCTGGTAGACCAGCTCTGGCTGTTGCACTGCTGGGGACCGCCGGTGCAGAAAAGCATTGTGGGATATACCTTGGCGGGATCGAAGTCTGCGGGATAGATGACCCAGGTAAGCATTTCGAGGCCGTCGGTGGTGGGTATCCACCTCATTTCGCATTTTTCCTGTTCGAGCTGGGCGTAGATGTCGTCGTTCTCGTGGGAGAGGACTGTAAATGATCCGTCAGCCAGGGATACTGATACGATCTCGTCGGGACGGCTCATGGACTGTGCGGTGCTGAGCAGACGGCCTTCTCCCAGTTCGGCTACCTTGCCGAAGTCGTACCAGAGGTCATCGGGGGTGATGCGTGTAACATTGCCCTGGAGGTCGACCGAGAAAATGGCCTGGAGTCCGAATGCAAGGGCATTGAAATAGATGCCGCTGCCGTCGGCCTTCCATACAGGTGAGGCCGCGCTGTGGTCGAAGCCTACGGTCAGTTCCCTCTTTTCGCGGGAGGCCAGGTCGATGACGAATACCCTGTTGCGGTCAGCCTCGAAGCCGGCCCTTTCCATGCTGAGCCATGCGATGCTCTTGCCGTCGGGAGAGAAGACCGGATCGGTGTCATAGCCGTTCATGCCCTCGGAGAGATTCTCGCAGGAGCCGTCAGCCACGTTGTAGAGGTAGATGTCGGTGTTGGTGGAGAAGGCGTAGTCCTTGCCGGTGAGCTTGCGGTAGGCGTATGCGATCCACTGTCCGTCGGGGCTCCAGGAGAGCTGCTCCAGTCCGCCGAAAGGCAGGGTGGGGAGCTCGAACTTCGTACCCTCGATGATATCCTTGCCGGGAGCCACTTTCAGCGACTTGCCCGAGCGGACAACATCGGCCACGAATGTGTGGGGGATGGTCTCCACGAAGCAGTCCCAGTGCCTGTACATCAGACCGTCAATCTCGCGTCCGGTGGATTTGTCCAGATCCGGATACAGGTCGGTGGGTCTGGTGGCAGACTGCACCTGGGCGATGTACATCACCTTGGTCTGGTCGGGGGAGAGCTTGAACTCGGAGATGCCTCCGGGAATATTGCTCACCTGACGGATGTTCTTGCCTTCAGCGCTCATCGACCATATCTGGCCGCCCTGAAGGTAGAGGATAACGGAGCCGTCGCCGTACCAGCGGGCATTGTTGGCACTCGACGAGAAATGGGTGATCTGGTGGTTTCCGCTGCCGTCGGCGTTCATGACATAGAGCTGCCGCACGCTGCGGTTCTCCTCTATGCTGGTGTAGGTAACTCCGTAGAGTATCTTACTTCCGTCGGGGGAGAGCTGAGGGTCGGATACCCTGCCGAGGCGGAGCATGATCTCAGGCGTGAATTTGCCGTCCACGACCTCTATCGGAGTCTTCTCGATAACTGTGGCAGCGCCCTTCCTGCCGCTCTGGGCGTAGGAGGACATCACTGCCATTGAGGACATTAGCATCAATGTTGTTGCGAATTTTAATTTCATTTTGTCAAATATTTGAATTATAGATTATTTCATCCATTCCGGCATGGGCTCTCCCTTGAGGAAATGGTCTAGGAACTCCACGAGCTTGACGGTGTAGTCCTTGCAGTTGTAGCGCTGCACGAGGTTGTGGTCCTCGCCGTTGTAGGTGAGCATCCAGGCCTGTTTGCCGCAGCGGCGCAGGGCGGTGAAGAACTCGATTCCCTGGTACCATGGCACAGCTCCGTCCTCGTCGTTGTGCATGATGAGCACGGGGGTGGTGACATTGCGCACGAAGAACAGGGGGGAGTTCTCGACGTAGAGGTCGAATCCGTCCCAGAGATTGTCTCCGATGCGGCTCTGTCCGTGCTCGTACTGCATCTGACGGGTCACTCCGGAGCCCCAGCGGATGCCGCCGTAGGCACTGGTCATGTTGGATACGGGCGCTCCGGCTCCGGCTGCTGCGAACCGGTCGGTCTGGGTGATCATGTAGGCCGTCTGGTAGCCGCCCCAGCTCTGTCCCTGGAGGGCCATCTTGGAACTGTCGATCCAGGGCCGGCCTTCCAGCACCTTGTCCACGCCGGGCATGATGCAGTTCATCGCGCTCTGGCCGGGATGTCCGGTGTGGTAGTAGATGTCGGGCACGAATACGATGTAGCCGTTGCTGACAAAGTAGGAAATATTGATGATCGAGCGGCTGGGTGCGGGGGCATGGTAGGAGTACAGTCCGTCGGAGCTTCTTTCGTAGAAATACAGCACCATGGGGTATTTGCCCGCTGAGTCGAGGTCATCGGGGGTGAAGAGCATGCCCTCGCAGTGGAATGCACCGTCCTCGGACATCCAGTCCACCAGTTCCACGCTGCCCCAGCGGTACTGGTCCTGCTGAGGGTTGATGGCGGTAAGCTGCTCCGAGGTCTTGAAGAGGTCGGAGGTGCGGTAGAGGTCGTAGGGGTTGCGGAAGTCGCCCATGGTGTAGAAGAGGACGGGTTTCTTCCCGGAGCCAATCGCGCTGAGGCGGTAGGTGGCGGGGCCGCTCACAAGTTCTTTCATCCTGGGCTTGCGGGCGCTCAGGTCCTTGAGGTAGATACCGGTTTCCTTGGTCACGTCGTTGAAGGAGGAAAAATACAGGGGCTTGTCGGCCAGTATCTCACGGTCAGCCGCCCTGCCGCCGCGCTGTTCCAGGCGGGAGTCGAAGAGGATGCTGAGTGTGGGGGTGAATTTGATGGAGTCGGCGGCTCCGATGCCCTCGGTCATGTTCTCGGGGGCCTTGCTGCCGTCCGTGTAGAACTTCCATACGTCGAAACGGGCTCCGATGAGCAGGGCCGATCCGTCCTTGTACCAGAGAGCGGGTCCTGTCGGGCCGGCTGCCGAGGGAGTATCCTCCTCGTCGTCCCAGAAGAGGGCGGGCACGTCTGCGGTCAGGTTCCTCCATTCGTTGTTTACGATATCGTAGAGGTGCCAGCAGGTGTCGGCGGCATCGAACATCGCTGCGTAGCGGCCGTCGGGGGAGAGGGTGCTGCGCACGGTGCGGTTCCTGCTTATGAGCTCCCTCTCGCCGTTCTCAATGTTGAGGCGGTAGAGGTCGTAGCGCGGGGTGGGGTCCCACTGACGCTCCACTCTGTAGGGTTTGTCATTGAGGACCAGAACGGTGTTGCCGGTCAGGTTTTCAGGTATGCTGACCATAGGCATGGTCTCGTCGGCCAGCATGAGGATCTGCCCGGGCTTGTCGAAATAATACAGAGCAGTCAGGGTCTGGCGTTCAAAACGGGATTTGTTGATTTTAACCTGCGTGGGCAGGTAGTCGGCGTCCCATCTCCAGATGTCGAGACTGACTTTCTCGAAATCCGGAACATTCTCGTCCTCAGGCTCAGGCAGTTCCTTGACTCCCAGGACCAGGTAGCGGCCGTCCTTGCTCAGGCGCAGGGTGGCTTTGTCACTGATACCCATGCCTTCGGGGAGCCCCTTGATGTCGGAGGGCACGATGCATTCTGCCGACGGTCTCTCTGCAGTAAGGTCAGCATAGAAAATATCGCGCAGGTCCTTTGTGGCCTCGGATGTGTCGCGGCGGGAGTAGAATACGGCAGCCGTGGCCTCTTCATTGAATTTTATTCCGGAGATCAGGCCTTCTTTCGGAGTGCTGTAGAGGGTGTGGTCCTCACCGGAGGCCGGAATGAGCAGGTGCAGTTCCCTCTGGCCGAGAGAGTCGTCTTTCGCAGGCTCGGTGGCATAGATGATCTTCTCGCCCTTGGAGGAGACCACGCAGTCGTCCACGTGGGCGATGGTGTCAGTCGTCAGGGTGCGGATGTCGGTGATGTAGAGGTCGCGGCCGCCTTCTTTGGACGCTTCGGTCTGAGCCTGGCGGTAGGCCACGTAGTTCTGCAGGTCGTCTCCGACATACATGCGGTCTACATCGGGGAAGACAGTCCTGGTCCCGGATTTCAGGTCGAGAATCACCAGAGTGTCCTTGGGCATCTCGTGGGCCTTCTTCTTGTCTATCTTAGCCTGCCTCACGGCCTGTTTGGGAGCCTCAATCAGGTACACGGCCGTGGAACCGTCCTGAGAGATGACGGCGCCGCTGCCTCTGGGGATGGTGTACGCAACAGCCCCTTCTGCGATGTCGTAGATGTGGAGGGTGTCGTCCCCGTCCTGAAGGGTGATGCTGTACAGCAGCCAGTTGCCGCCGTAGGGATTCTGTATTGAAGATACCGTCTGCCAGGAATCGTACACGCTGTGGTCCAGCGGTTTCTTCTGGGCGGAAAGCGGAAGTGCGGCCATTGCGCCCACTGTCAGTGAGGCTGCCGCTGCGGATAATATTTGCCTTATGTTCATAGGTCTGAGATTTTGTCAGGCAAATTTAAGGAATCTTCAAAAAATACCATGCGCCATTTTTGAAAATCTTTCCAGTCCATATCGATTTCCTCATCGGTTATTCAGCCCCGCTGAACTCCCTCTTCGAAAACCGATCTGTCCTCGGAAATCTGATTCAAATCTGAAGCATCTTATTTTTTTCGTATTCCTAAAAAATTATCCTTTCACTTTTGAAACGATGTGCTTTTTTTAAAATAAGGCTCATCCAACGGTATCGTCACTTCCGGGACAGTCTTTTGGAAGTACAAGTTTTTCTGACAGATGAACGAAAAAGAATCGTCCGCACGGACCTGTTTTGGAATGTGCTTACATTCAGCGTATTGGCGATTGAGGCCGTGGAAGCAGGCAATTCCAAAAGTCAATGAAAGCACATTGACTTTTGGGAAAATACTGGTATTCTGTCTGTTATGAAAAGAGGGCGTGCGGGCACGTCAAAATAAACTGAAGTATTGTAAAGTGGGGGATAAGTTCCGGAATTTTGGGATTTACGCCAGAATTTTCCTATCTTTGTCAGATGTACTGAAATTTTAAACACTATGGCAGAGAACAGCAGAATTTCCAAGACGAAGATTGAGGTAGGGGGCGGCTCTATCATGTTGGGGCTGATAGTCCTCGGATGGTTTATTTACGCCGGTATCGGCCGTTTCTCGGACAGGGACCGCAGTGTGGTGGTCAAGGGCCTCTCTGAGAGGGAGGTGGTGGCGGACAAGGTCATCTGGCCGCTGGCCTACAGGCTGGCCGGCAACGATCTCCGCTCATTGTACACTGAGATTGAGCGCTCAAACACCGTGATAATGGACTTTCTCACGTCCAACGGCATTCCTCAGGAGGAGATAACCGTTTCCCCCGCATCGGTGACAGACATGCAGGCCGAAAGGTACGGCTACAACAACGAGGACCCCTTCCGCTACAAGGCGGTCTCGGTGGTGACCGTGGCTTCCGACAAGATAGACCTGGTCCGCAGCCTGATGACCAAGCAGGGTGATCTGCTTAAAAAAGGCGTGGTGATAGCCGGTGACGACTACCAGTTCCAGACCGTGTTCTCCTTCAACGGACTCAACGACATCAAGCCGGAAATGGTGGCTGAGGCTACGAAGAACGCCAGGGCCACTGCCCAGAAGTTCGCGGAGGACTCCGACAGCAAGATCGGCAAGATCCGCTCGGCTTCCCAGGGTCAGTTCACCATCTCCGACCGGGACCAGAACACCCCCCATATCAAGATAGTAAGAGTAGTAACGACCATCGAGTATTCTCTTAAGGACTAATGGCGGCAGCAGTATTATCGGATTACAACGAAGCGGCCCTGAGACTCTCCAGGGGAAGTTTCGTGAGGCTGGCCGTGACGGAGGAGGACATGCGTCCGTTCTTCCGTCCGGGCCGGGACAGCGTGCTGCTCGCGCCGGTAAGACTCAGCGGAGCACAGCATTATACCCAGGCTGAGCTGCAGGCCTTCGAGGCGCACAGCGACGTCCCCGGCCGCAAGTGGCGCAATGTCACTGCCGGTCAGGACCGTATCACCATCCGCCGCCGGGACGTAGTCCTGGTGCGTACCGGAGAGGAACGGACCCTCCGTCTGCTGCGGGCGGTCCATGTCTGGGGAACCCTTCTCCTGCTGCGGTGCGACTGCGGCAGGTCCTCCTATATCAGTGCGACGGTCTCCGATGTGGTCGGAGTAGTGGTGGAGGGGACAATAAGGGGCGGCACCCCTTTCCGCTCGACCCAGCGCAAATGGCGGTATGCCTCCAAGCTGTGGACGGCCTCCTACCGTGCCCGCTCCTGGGCAGGGAAGGTCCGCCGCAACCCCCGCAGGAGCCTCTCTTGCGTGGTCTCGGCAGCGGTATTGTCCCTGGTTATCATTTCATGTACCGGGCGGGGAGGAGCGGATATTATAGGTATAGAGAACGGGCAGTTCGTCAAGGACGGCAGTCCGTATTATTTTATAGGTACAAATTTCTGGTACGGCCCGATTCTGGCCTCGGAGGGCCGCGGCGGCGACCGGGAGCGGCTGACCCGCGAACTGGACAGTCTCTGCTCGATAGGCGTCCGCAATCTCCGCGTGCTGGTGGGCTCCGACGGTCCTGAGGGTGTGTACACGAAGGTGGAGCCTACTTTGCAATATGCTCCCGGCAGGTACAACGACACTCTGCTCCGGGGCCTGGACTACTTCCTGGTGGAACTGGGCAAGCGGGATATGGAGGCCGTGCTGTACCTGAACAATGCCTGGGAGTGGAGCGGCGGCTACTCGCAGTACCTCCAGTGGACCGGGCACGGGGACATACCCCTGCCTAGAGTCGCGGGCTATGACGCATACGTGGACTATGTGGCCGGATTCATGAAGTCCGATACCGCGCGGACTCTCTTCCGCCGCTACGTGATGGACATCATCTCCCGTACCAACACGATCACAGGCAAGGCTTACCGCGATGACCCGGCCATCTTCTCGTGGCAGATATGCAACGAGCCCCGGCCTTTCGGAGCGGACAACAAGGAGGTCTTCCGCGACTGGCTCACTTCTACCGCTGAACTCATCAAGTCCATAGATCCCAACCACATGGTCTCGGTCGGCAGCGAGGGCAAGTACGGCTGCGAGGTGGACCTGGGCCTCTGGGAGGAGATAGGCCGCTCCCCGCATATCGATTATCTGAACATCCATATCTGGCCCTTCAACTGGGGCTGGACTACCCGGGAGGACATGGCCTCGGGCAATGTGACGCCAGCCGTGGAGCTCTCCCGCGAATATCTGCAGGAGCATCTGGAGGTCGCCCGCCGCATGGGCAAGCCCCTGGTAGTAGAGGAGTTCGGCTTCCCGAGGGACAGCGTGGGCTTCTCCCGCAGCACATCGGTGAGCATGCGCGACGTGTACTATGATGCCATGCTTTCTGAGATTACGGACGAGGCTGCCGGAGGAGGGCTCCTGGCCGGGTTCAATTTCTGGGGATGGGGAGGACTCGCCGAGCCTTCCGAGGACCATCTGATGTGGCAGCCCGGGGACGACTACACCGGTGACCCCGCCCAGGAGGAGCAGGGGCTGTATTCGGTATTTGCCTCCGATACCTCCACGGTGAGGATTATCAGTTATTATGCCCGTTCCGTGGAGCGGATAGAATAGATTGCGAAGAGATAAAGTGCTGAAACCTATGAGAAAATTGATTCTGCTATTGACCCTTCTGATGACTCCCGCCGCACTGCTTTCCGCGGCAGGAATTTCCCCCGACAGCCTTGATGCCGCCCTTCCGGAAAAGAAGGCCGGATGGACATTGACCGACACCATTTTCCCCCTGAGCAGCCACGACCTTTCCTTTCAGATGAGGGGCTCCCTCCGTGCGGAGATGCCCGGAGGAGAGGAGGCTTCCGCCCGCTTCCGCATGGACAATTTCCGGTGGAACGTCGAGGGCTCTTTCGGCCGCAACCGGGAGTTCTACTATCATTTCCGCCAGAGCTTCAATGCCAATTTCCGTTCCAATACATTCGATAACCTCCTTGAATCCATAGACTACGCCTACATGACCTGGAGGCCGCGGCAGCATTTTTCCCTGACCTTCGGCAAGCAGGTGCATGCTATCGGAGGACAGGAGTTCTGGGCTGCGCCGGTCTATGTGGTGCAGTACAGTGACTTCGGAGGCAGTCTGCCATGCTATCAGATGGGGGCGATGGCTACCTGGCACATCACTCCGACGCAGGACCTGGCGCTGCAGATGTCCAACATCCGGGGCTTCTGGGACGATGAGTTCTACCACGGAGGGCTGCCGGAGGGGGTGGAAAGCTCCCGGGCGCCTTTCCTCTATACTCTGAACTGGAACGGCAATTTCCTGAACAATGCCCTGGAGTTCCGCTGGTCGGCCTCCTACGGCACTCAGGCGGGGGACAGGGATATGTGGATATTCGCCATGGGCCAGTCCTACCGCAGTAAGAAATGGGGGGTGTACCTCGACCTGATATATTCCCGTCAGGGACTGGACATCAACGGAGTGCTGAGCTCCGCGGCGCCTGTAGGTCCGGACGGGGACTACCGTACCCTGCAGAATGTGGACTATCTGTCCGCCATAGGTTACCTTCACCTCTTCCTGAGTCCGTCGTTCTCGATGTATTTCAAGGGCTCGCGGGAGTACGGGGGGCTTTACCGCGCGATGGGAGACGTGCCGGCAGGGATGCTCCGCGCCAGCTGGAACGGGCAGGCGTGTCTGGAGTATATGCCGACCAGAAGCCGGGATTTCCGGTTTTTCGTGCATTACAATTACTATCAGGCCGGGGCCGTGGAGAGAGGGCCGCTCCTGGATATTGCCTCGCGGCAGGAACACAGGGTGACGCTCGGTGTGATTTATATTATGAATATATTTTAAAAGTTTCTATATTTGCAGGATATGTAGAAAAATTTACATTAATTAATAACAATAACTAATAATTAACTAAAATCATGTTTAAAAACCATCCCAAAGGCCTGCTGGCCGCTGCCCTGAGTAACATGGGCGAGAGATTCGGCTACTACATCATGAATGCAGTACTGCTGCTCTTCCTGTGCTCCAAGTTCGGACTTAGCGACGAAACCAGCGGTGTCATCTATGCAGTATTCTATGCGCTGATATACGTGCTGAGCCTTATCGGCGGTTATATCGCGGACAGGACTCAGAATTACAAGGCTACCATCATGTCCGGTCTGGTGACGATGGCAGTAGGATACGCCCTCCTGTCCATTCCTATCCTTGCCACTCCCGAGAACACAGGCTGGCTGCTGCCCTTCACCTGCGGCGCCCTGCTGCTGATCGCATTCGGTAACGGCCTTTTCAAAGGAAACCTCCAGGCCATCGTAGGCCAGATGTACGACGATCCCAAGTATTCTGACAAGAGGGATTCCGGTTTCCAGATTTTCTATGTGTTCATCAACATCGGCGGTCTCGTGGCTCCCTTCATCGCCCCCCTGCTCAGAAGCTGGTGGCTGGGTGTCAACAACATGACCTACAACGCAGGTCTGCCCGAGCTCTGCCACGCCTACATCAACGCTGACGGTACAATGGCCGCCGACCAGCTCACCAAGTTCCAGGAGCTCGCTGCCAGCGTAATGCAGAACGGAGCACCTGTAGGTGACCTGATGACATTCTCCCAGAACTACCTCGATGTATTCAATACAGGCGTGCACTACTCGTTCTTCGCATCGGTTGCCGCCATGCTGATATCCCTCCTCATCTTCGTCTTCACCAAGAAGAACATGCCCAACCCCGCCAAGAAAGAGGCCAAGGTCGTGGAGCAGTACACACAGGAAGAGAAGCTCGCTATGGCCAAGGAGATCAAGCAGAGACTCTATGCTCTGTTCGCAGTGCTCGGCATCGCTATCTTCTTCTGGTTCTCGTTCCATCAGAACGGTCAGTCCCTCTCAGTGTTTGCCCGTGACTTCGTGACCACCGAATCCATCGCTCCCGAGATCTGGCAGGCTGTGAATCCGTTCTTCGTGATTACCCTTACTCCTATCGTGATGTGGGTATTCTCCGCTCTCAGAAAGAAGAGAGGCAAGGACATCTCCACTCCCAGGAAGATCGCTATCGGTATGCTCATCGCCGCTATCGCCTACCTCTTCCTCACCATTTTCTCCCTCATCATGGGCTATCCCTCCGGCGAGGAGTTCAGAAGCTGGGACGTAGCTGCTCAGAATGCAGTCAAGGCCGGACCCTGGGTACTGATCGTCACCTACTTCTTCCTCACTGTAGCTGAGCTGTTCATCTCGCCCCTCGGACTGTCCTTCGTATCGAAGGTGGCTCCCAAGCATCTGCAGGGTATCTGCCAGGGTCTGTGGCTCGGCGCAACAGCAGTCGGCAACCTCCTCATCTGGATCGGCCCTCTGATGTACAACAGCTTCAGCAGCCAGTGGATGTGCTGGTTCGTATTCATGGTGGTATGCCTCATTTCCATGGGAGTCATGCTCGGCATGGTGAAGTGGCTGGAGAAGATTACCATGCAGCAGGAATAGTTTTGTCAAAATAAACTGATATGTTCAAAGGTCAACCCAAAGGCCTGTATGCGCTTGCCCTTGCCAACACGGGCGAGCGCTTTGGCTATTACACGATGCTTGCGATCTTCACCCTGTTCCTGCAGGCGAAGTTCGGCTTCTCGGAGGCAGTGACCTCCAATATCTACGCTGGCTTCCTGGCGGCAGTATATTTCATGCCGTTCATCGGAGGTATCCTCGCCGACAAGTTCGGCTACGGCAAGATGGTTGTTGCCGGTATCATCGTTATGTTCGCGGGCTATTTCTGCCTGGCGATTCCGACCGGAGGAGACATAGTGGGCAAGATAGCCATGTTCGGCTCCCTGCTCCTCATCGCGGTGGGTACCGGCCTGTTCAAGGGCAACCTGCAGGTGATGGTCGGCAACCTCTACGACGACCCCAAGTACTCGTCGAAGAGGGACGCGGCTTTCTCGCTGTTCTACATGGCCATCAACATCGGCTCGCTCTTCGCTCCCACGGCGGCTACCAAGATCACTGAATTCTGCCTCAGGCAGGAAGGTCTGACCTACAACGGTGAGATCCCCGCCCTGGCCAACCAGTATCTGGCCGATGCTTCCTCGATGGCTCCCGATGCGCTCAGCCGTTTCGAGACACTTGCTGCCGCTCAGGGTGCAACCGGTGATCTTACCGAGTTCTCCCGCCATTACATCGATGTGCTCGCCGGAGCCTATCACTGGGGCTTCGCCGTGGCCTGCGTGTCGCTGGTACTCTCTATCCTTATCTACTTCGGCTTCCGCAAGAGCTTCAAGCACGCCGACGTCACCCAGCGCGAGCTCGAGGCCAAGAGTACCCAGCCCGTCGTCGAGCTTACCAAGGAGCAGACCAAGTCCCGTATCGTGGCCCTGCTGCTCGTCTTCGCAGTGGTCATCTTCTTCTGGATGGCCTTCCAGCAGAACGGTCTCACCCTGACCTTCTTCGCCCGTGACTACACGGCTACCGAGATGACAGGACTTTCCAGGATTCTGGCCAATGTGCTGAACCTCGTATTCATAATCATTGCGGTATATGCGGCGTTCGCCATTTTCCAGTCGGAGAAAAAGCGCAGTAAGATTATAGCCGGTCTTGTGACCCTGGCCTCGATAGTGGCCCTGATATTCAGTTACCGTTCCCTCGGTGACGAGCCCGTGACCCTGCTGCCCCAGATATTCCAGCAGTTCAATCCCTTCTTCGTAGTGGCCCTGACCCCTGTGTCCATGGCCGTATTCGGTGCCCTCGCCGCCAAGGGCAAGGAGCCTTCCGCACCCCGCAAGATCGGTATCGGTATGTTCATCGCCGCCCTCGGCTTCCTGATCATGGTCTTCGGCTCCCTCGGCCTGCCTACTCCGGATGCCCTGAAGGAAGGCGCGACATTCCAGCGTGTTACGCCCAATGTGCTGATATCCACCTATCTCGTGCTGACATTCGCCGAGCTCTTCCTCTCCCCGATGGGTATCTCCTTCGTGTCGAAGGTCGCTCCTCCCAAGTACAAGGGCATGATGATGGGTCTCTGGTTCGTGGCCACCGCCATCGGCAACTACATGGTGTCCATCATCGGCATGCTCTGGGGCGGTCTGCCTCTCTGGGTACTGTGGTCTATCCTCATCGCCCTCTGCGTCATCTCCGCCGTCTTCATCTTCTCCATCATGAAGAAGCTCGAGAACGCCACCAAGGACTAACCGCACACAGCTGCATCGCATACAGTCCCCGCAGGATATTTCCTCCCTGCGGGGATTTTTATAAAATAACCGGAATTTAAAAACGTAAAAAGTTTTTGACAAATGAGTTGTCTGTACGCCGGGGTCGGTATTATTGAGTAAATTTGCGGTAGGACAAATAATAGAGAACATTATGGTGAAAGAAAGTTCTGAATTGCAGAGTGGAGGTGAGGTCATCATTTTCAATACTGAAGACGGTGATGTGCAGGTGCAGGTGGACACGGTAAAAGAAACTGTATTATTCGGTGTATCTGTTCCGGCAATTAACCAGCATGTGAAGAATGTGTATCAGGAAGGTGAGTTGTCGGAAGCGGCAACTGTTAAGAAAAACTTAATAGTTCAGTCAGAGGGCTCGCGCAAAGTGCAGCGTAATGTAATAGCAAGCGTGCCACTGCCTTCCGCATCTGGGCAACCAAGGTGCTGAGAGATTATCTCATAAAGGGTTTCGCTCTTGATGACAATCGCTTCAAGAAAGGACAGTCACTTACCCATTTCAAAGAACTTATCGATCGCATCCGCGAGATAAGGCTATCGGAGAAAGTGTTCTCAGAGTATAAGGAGAAACAGAGACATCTTGAAAAAATAGAGAGTTTAAAGGAACTGGAACGTGATTTGTCAGAATATAGGAAGACATCAAACAGCATTTGAAAGTTATGGATAGAAAAACAGCAGCGATAATTCCGGTGGCGGCAGCCGCGTCCGTGGCGTCTGTGATGACAGTAGCGTGTGACAGTAGTGTAAAAGCCGGGCAACAGAAGCCTAACATCATAGTTTTCCTTGTGGATGACATGGGACTTATGGATGCTTCGGTGCCCTTTCTGACCGACCCGGAGGGGCAGCCTGTGGAGCATCCGCTCAACCGCTGGTACCGCACGCCGAATATGCAGCGGTTAGCCGACCAGGGCGTGCGCTTCTCGCAGTTCTACGCCCAGAGCGTCAGCTCGCCGTCCCGCACCAGCCTGCTCACCGGCCAGAACGCCACCCGTCACAGAGTCACCAACTGGATATACTCCGAGTCCAACAACCGCAACACCTACGGCCCGCCCGACTGGAACTGGCAGGGCCTGGACAGTGCCGACTATACTTTGCCGCGCCTGCTCTCTGATGCGGGCTACCGCACGATACACGTGGGCAAGGCCCATTTCGGACCCTTTGGAAGTCAGGGCGAGAACCCTCTGGCTCTTGGCTTTGACGTCAATGTGGCCGGCTGTTCGATAGGTGAGCCCGGCAGCTACTACGGTCGGGACGGATACGGCCTCTACGGAGGTACACGCTCGCGGGCAGTCCCCGGCCTGGAGGAATTCTTCGAGGACGACGTCTTCCTGACCGACGCGCTGACCCTCAGGGCAGAGGAAGAGATGTCCCGCGCCATAGAGGATGGCGTGCCGTTCTACCTCAACATGGCGCACTATGCCGTGCATGCCCCCTTCATGTCGGACCCCCGCTATATGCAGAATTATGACGCCGACACATCGTACAGCGTATCTGCGAAGAAATTCGCCACCCTCATAGAGGGGATGGACCGCTCCCTCGGGGAGATCATGGACTTCCTGGAAGAGAAGGGAGTGGCGGAGAACACCCTGATATTTTTCCTCGGGGACAATGGCTCCGACGCACCCATAGGCGAGGAGCGGGGTTACGGCTCCTCGGCACCGCTGCGGGGCAAGAAGGGCACGGAGTTCGAGGGGGGTATCCGCGTGCCGTTCATAGTTGCGTGGGCTGCTCCTGGAGGTGACCGTTCCGTCCGCCGTGGACAGTTGGCCCGTAATACTTCTGGTGCACAGCGCCTGCTCCCGATTCCTCAGGGCGAAATCCGTACGCAGATGGGGACCATCATGGACATTTACCCGACTATAGCCGTCCTTGTCGGAGCCCGGGTGCCGGAGACCCATCCTGTGGACGGCCACGACCTCAGCCGGATCATCGTGCGCGGGGAGGACAGACGCCATCCCGATACCTTCCTTATGCATTTCCCCCACGACCACCGCGGAAAATATTTCACCGCCTACCGCGAGGACGACTGGAAGCTGATTTACTACTGGTCACCGGAGAAACCCTCTGCTGCGCATTGTGTCCTGTATGACTTAGCCTCCGACCCCTGCGAGACCGAGGATGTCAGTGCCCGCTATCCGGACGTGACCGCCTCGCTGCTGGAGCACATGGCCGCGCAGCTTGAGCGTGAGGGCGCCCGCTATCCCGTAGACTCCGCGGGCCGGCCGCTTTCCGTCCACCTTCTCCCATAAGCTCTCTCTGTGCCTCCTTTCCACCCATCCTACTCCTTCCGCAGGAGTCACCGAACAGCACGTTTTCCCCACTCCTTCCGAAGGAGTGAAATGATTGAAGATGTCGGCCGGACGTAAACGGCATCAGGGGTATTTTTGCGCCGAAGTGTCTGTATAGGTATCATTGTTGTAAATAGCATGAAACCATAAAGTTGCTGGTTTTTGTTCACAACAGACTGAGTGAGGCAAAAATGCGGAAGCGGCATTACATGTCGTCTGGGGACTGTCGAAAGAAATAATCACCATCAGTCTGTACAACGGAGGCAGACGTAATGTGTGGGAAATTAGTTTGTTATCGGAAAAGGGCTGAAACAGACACGTCGAAGGTACCGCTAATCTGTTGGGGAGCATCTTGAGGCAATGTTCTGAAGGTCATGCTTTTAAGTGAATATGCGAAATACAGACAGAATGTGATTGAATGAGGCTCGGGCAATATGGCGTTTATTTCCAGGGATTGAGGACATAGCGGCGTCCGTCGTACTCGAAGTAGACGAGGCCGTGCCTGCGGTTGCGGAGGTAGATGTAGACCGGGGCCTTGTCGCGGGTGCTGCGGAAGGTGCCGGAGTAGATGCCGAAGATGTTCAGGCATCCGTGGTTGATGACCGAGAGGTGCTCCATGAGGCCTTCGGGCATGTCCTTGATCTGAATTCGGTTCAGGGGAAAGTGCAGTGGGGAGGAGAGAATCAGGAAGGGCTGGACAATCATGCCGGAGGCACGGTCCAGATACGGGCGTCTGGGGACGAATGAGAGTATGGCGCAGACCGCAATGCCCAGAATCAGTATGAGGAACAATGTCAGCAGGACGGTGCTGCCGATATGGGAGATGAGCGATGTGTTTGCTGTGAGTGTCATTCGCAAGAGTTGAGGAGGTGTGTCAGGGTGGTGATGCGGTCAGAACAGCTGCCCGTGAGTGAAGGCAATGAGGTCGGCCGGGGCAATCTTGAGCTGGAGGCCGCGCATGCCGGCGCTGACGTAGACGTAGGGGAGCTCTGCGATGGAGGCCTGGTAGTAGGTGGGGAAGGGCTTCTTCATGCCGATAGGGGAGCAGCCGCCGCGGATGTAGCCGGTCAGGGGAAGGAGTTCCTTGACGTGGATCAGTTCGGCGCGTTTGTTGCCGGAGATGCGGGCGGCTTCCTTGAGGTCGATCTCACTGTCGCCGCGGACCACGCAGACGAAATGGCCGTTGCGGTCGCCGCGCAGGACGATGGTCTTGTAGACGCAGGCGATGTCCTCACCGAGCTTGGCGGCTACGGCATCGGCGGAGAGGTGTTCCTCATCCACCTCGTATGGAATCAGTTCGTAGGCGATTCCGGCGCGGTCGAGCAGCCTGGCCGCATTGGTCTTGTCTAAGTGTTTCCTGGCGGTCATATCAATATCAGAATTTCTTGGTGCGGAAGTGGCAGTAGGGGCTGCCGCCGGTCTTCTCGTAGTAGTGCTGGTGGTAGTCCTCGGCGGGCCAGAAGGTCTGGTCGACGGGGGTGTCGGGGGTGGTGACGGATGCGGCGGGGGCGATGAAGGTGTTGACCTCGTAGCCGCGGCGGCGCAGCAGGGCCATTACTTCCTCGGCCTTGCTCTTCTGCAGGCCGGAGGTGAAGAAGATGCCGCTCAGGTACTGGGGGCCGAGGTCCGGGCCCTGTCCGTCGAGCTGGGCCGGGTCATGTATCTCGAAGAAGAGCTTGCAGAGTTCCTCGTAGGATGTCTGTGCGGGGTCGAACTCCACGCGGATGGCCTCATAGTGTCCGGTCTTGTGCGACTTGACTTCCTCGTAGGTGGGGTTGCGGCGGTGACCTCCGATGTAGCCGACGGTGGTGGAGAGCACGCCGGGGGGCCTTGTCCATGTAGTGCTGCACTCCCCAGAAGCAGCCGGCTGCGAAGATTGCGGTCTCGGTCGTGGGATGTCCCTCCACCAGAGTGCGGGTGTAGCAGCGGCGGCGCTGGTAGAACTCGGTGTCGTAGTAGTCGAAAAGACGCTGGACGGCCAGGTTGTTCTCCAGCTGAGGATTCGAGACGAGGGTCTTGAAGCCCATCTTTACGTAGTTTCTCTGAAGATGGTTGAATATTAGGGCGTTGACACCTTTGTGCTTGTACTCTGGGATGACTCCTATCAGGTAGCACTCTACCGTATTGAAGGTTCTGAGGGACTTGAGTATGTGGAAGAAACCGAAAGGGAAGAGTTTTCCTCCGGCTTTGCGGAAGCCGTCCGAGAGTGAGGGCATGGTGATGGCAAATCCTACCACGCGGTCGTTCTGGTCTACTACGACGCAGATCATGTTCTTGTTGATGAAGGGCATATACTGGCCGATGTACATCTTGACCTGCTTGTCGGTCAGGCGGGTGAACTCGTGCAGGACGGCGTAGGAGTCGTTGAGGACGGCGAAGATTTCCTCGGCTCGGCGGGTAATGTCCTTTACCTTGCGCGGCACGATGACGGACAGTCCGTATTTCTCCCTGATGATCTTGTCGTAGGTGGCTAGTTTTTCAGGAACTTCTGTCGGGATGTCGAGTTTGCGCTGTATCCAGTCCACTTCCTTGCGGAATCCCAGCTTCTCGAGATGTACGCCGTAGTAGGGGAAATTATAAAGAGTGGTTATAGAAGGCTCGCGATCGAAACCCTCCACGAGCAGTCCCTCCTTGTCCATGTCGGAGAAGCCCCAAGGTCCGTTCATGGTCTCCAGACCTTTCTCGCGACCCCATTCGGCCACGGTATCCACCAGTGCCTCAGTGACCTCGATGTCGTCTATCATGTCCAGCCAGCCGAAGCGGATATTCTGCTCGTTCCAGTCGGAGTTGGCGTTGTGGTTGATGATGCCGGCGATGCGTCCTACTATCTCTCCGTCCTTGTAAGCCAGCCAGTAACGGCTTTCGCAGTGAGCGAACGCCGGGTTGGTCTTGCGCAGCGAGTTCATCTCGTCCGCGTCCAGGGGCGGAACGTAGAGCGGGTCGTTCTTATACAGTTCACGTGGAAATCTTACGAAGCGTTTCAGGTCTTTGAGGGTAAGCACCTCTTTGATAACTATACTCATACTCTGGTACGGGTGGTTTTAGTTCCGCAAAATTATGACATTATTTTTAAAAATGAGTATATTTGACAAATTATTGTGAAGTCAGGACGTATGAAGATAGACAGAATAGTACTTTTCCCTTACACTCTGGTACTGGCGTTGAGAAACTTTTTTTATGACAAGGGGATTCTCAAGTCATATCCTTCGGCTCTGCCCTCCATCTGCGTGGGCAACATTACCGTCGGCGGCACCGGCAAGACCCCGGCGGTGGAAATGCTGATCCGGCTCTACCGGGACAGCCAGAGGATAGCGGTGGTGTCCCGGGGGTACGGACGGAGGACCAAGGGGTTCAGGACTGTATCCGTGGAGGACAATTACCGCGATGTGGGGGACGAACCCCTGCAGATAAAGCGCAAGTTCCCGGATGTTACGGTGGTCGTGGACGCTTCCCGCCGAAGGGCGGTGGATGCCCTGGCGGCCATGTCCCCTGATGTGCGGCCGGACCTGGTGATTCTGGACGATGCGTTCCAGCACCGGAGGCTGCGTCCGGATTTCTCGATTGTCCTGGTAAGCAGCACCCGTCCTGTCTTCAAGGACAGCCTTCTGCCGATAGGCAGGCTGCGCGACCTGCCGAATCAGATCCGGAGGGCGGACATGGTGATTGTCACCAAGATGGAGGGAGAAATCCCGTCTTCCGAGCGGCTCCGGTGGAGGGAGAGTCTGGAACTGAGGAAGGATATCCCGCTGCTGTTCTCCGGTATAAAATATCTGCCGCCGCAGCCGGTAATCCCGGAGAAGGGGGACAGCCGTTTCGTCTATTCGAAGAGTGCGGTGGTGCTGGCCGGTATTGCGGACGACCGTTCGGTCCGCCGCGGGGTGAGCTGGAAATATACGGTAAGCGAGACTGTCAGTTTCGGGGACCATCACGACTATACTCTTTCGGATATCTCGAAGGTGGCCGCGGCCGTGCGCCGTCATCCCACCGCAGTGGTTCTTACTACCGAGAAGGACGCCCAGCGTCTTCGGTCGCTGAAAGGTATTCCGGGCGAGGTCAGCTCCAGGCTGTTCTACATTCCGATAGAGTCTGTGATCATTCCGGATGTGGAATCGGGCCGCTATCTGGAGCAGGAACTCCCCGCCATAGGATACGAAGAATTGAAAACCAACATAAAAATACCGTCATGTCCTGTTTCGTAATCGAAGGGGGCCACAGGCTCTCAGGAGAAATCCGCCCGCAAGGGGCAAAGAACGAGGTGCTGCAGATACTCTGCGCCGTACTGCTCACCCGGGAGAAAGTAACCGTCCACAATGTGCCCGACATTCTGGATGTCAATAACCTCATCGCCCTCCTGCAGGACATGGGAGTCAGAACCGAGAAGCTGGGCAATGGCAGCTATTCCTTCTGCGCCGAGGACATAGACACGGCGTATCTCCGCACTCCGGAGTTCCTCAAGCGCAACGCCTCCCTCCGCGGCTCCATCATGCTCACCGGCCCGATGCTCGCCCGTTTCGGCTATGCCCTGACCGCCAAGCCGGGTGGGGACAAGATCGGCCGCCGGAGGCTCGACACCCACTTCGAGGGACTGAAAAAACTCGGCGCGGAATTTACCTACAATAAGGACAATGCCACCTTCGAGCTGCGTTCCAAGAAGCTCTGCGGCACCTACATGCTCCTCGACGAGGCCTCCGTCACCGGAACGGCCAACATCGTGATGGCCGCCGTCCTGGCCGAGGGCACCACCACCATCTACAACGCCGCCTGCGAGCCCTACCTCCAGCAGCTGTGCCGGATGCTCAACCGCATGGGCGCCCGCATCAGCGGCATTGCCTCCAACCTCCTGACCATCGAGGGCGTGAGCGGGCTGCACGGTACCGAGCATACCGTCCTGCCCGACATGATCGAGGTCGGCAGCTTCATCGGCATGGCCGCCATGACCCGGAGCGGGATAACCATAAAAAATGTATCCTACGACAACCTCGGCATCATCCCCGAGAGCTTCCGACGCCTCGGTATCGCCCTGCAGCAGAGGGGAGACGACATCTACGTGCCGGCTCAGGAGGAGTATGCGATAGACACCTTCCTGGACGGCTCGATCATGACCATCGCCGACGCGCCCTGGCCCGGCCTGACCCCGGACCTGCTGAGCGTCATGCTGGTGGTGGCCACCCAGTGCAAGGGCAGCGTGCTGATTCACCAGAAGATGTTCGAGAGCCGCCTGTTCTTCGTGGACAAGCTCATAGACATGGGCGCCCAGATCATTCTCTGCGACCCGCACCGCGCCGTGGTGGTGGGCCACAACCATCGGATGAACCTCCGCGGCCGGGAGATGACCTCCCCCGACATACGTGCCGGCATCGCCATGCTGATTGCCGCCATGGGAGCCGTAGGCACCAGCCGCATCCACAACATCGAGCAGATCGACCGCGGCTACCAGGACATCGAGGAGAGGCTCAATGCCCTCGGAGCCCGGATTACCCGTATTGACTGAGATGTGCCATTGACTTGAAATGCCGTTATGCTGAACATTCATAAAGATTATTCCCTGCTGGGACACAATACCTTCGGAATAGACGCCCGCACCGCTGCCTTCGTGGAATACTCCTCGGAGGCGGAACTGCTGGAGGCCGCCCGTATGCTGCGGGAGGGGACCCTGCCCTCGCCCTGGCTGCACATAGGCGGTGGAAGCAATCTGCTGCTGACCCGCGACTGGCCCGGCACCGTCCTCCATTCACGGATAACCGGCTGTGAGACAGTCTCTGAAAATGAGGACGCGGTGGAAGTCCGGGTAGGCTCAGGTGTCGTCTGGGACGACTTCGTGGAGATGTGCGTGGAGCGCGGATGGTACGGGGCGGAGAACCTCTCGGCCATCCCCGGGGAGACGGGCGCCGCCGCCGTGCAGAATATCGGGGCCTACGGGGTGGAGGTCAAGGACCTGATCCTGGAGGTGGAGACTCTGGACATGTCTTCCGGGCAGAAGAAGGTCTTCCCGGCAGCGGACTGCGGTTACGGCTACCGCCGCAGCATCTTCAAGCAGCAGGACAATAAGCGTTATGTGGTACTGTCGGTCCTCTTCCGCCTGGGGCTCCGGCCGCAGCTCAATCTGGGATACAAGGCTCTCTCCGAGGCTCTTTCAGGGCGGGACAATATCACTCTGCGGGACGTCCGGGAGACAGTCCGGGCGGTGCGCTCCTCCAAGCTGCCCGAACCCTCGGAAACCGGCAGCGCCGGCAGTTTTTTCACCAATCCGGTCGTGCCCCGCTCCAAGTTCGAGGAACTTCAGCGGCAGTGGCCCGCAATACCCCATTATCCCGCTCCCGGGGACTGCGTCAAGCTCTCCGCCGGCTGGCTCATCGAGCAGTGCGGATGGAAGGGCCGCTCCCTCGGAAGGGCCGGGGTCTATCCTAAGCAGGCCCTGGTGCTGGTCAATCTCGGCGGGGCCACCGGCTCCGAGATCGAGGCCCTTGCCACGGCCGTCCGGGACTCCGTCCGCGAGCGTTTCGGAGTGGAGCTCCGTCCTGAGGTCAATATCCTGTAGCGATGGTGCGGAATTTGCATAGGCTGACCATACTATGAGTACCCTTAATATACGCAGAATCACATCGTCCTCGGACGCCCTTTATTCCGGGTGCGTCAGGATATACGAGGAAAGTTTCCCATACGAGGAGCGCCGCGATACGGCTGTCATGACCGGGATGCTGTCTGACGACAGATTCCATTTCATCGTCTTTTACGGAGACCGGGAGGAGGACGGCCCTGTCGGCTTTTTCACTTTCTGGGACTTCGGTCACGGCTATCTGTACGGTGAGCATTTCGCGGTGGACCCGTCCCGTCGCGGAGGCGGCACCGGCACCAAGGTCCTCGACTATATCAAGAGCCTCGGCATCCCGATGATACTGGAGATCGAGATGCCTTCCGAAGAGGATGAGATGACTCTCCGCCGCAAGCTTTTCTATGAGCGCAACGGCTTCATCCTCAATCCCCACGACCACATCCAGCCGGCCTATCATCCCGACTCGCGTCCAGTTCCTATGCGCGTGATGACCTGGCCCTACGTCTTCTCCCCTGACGAGTACGGACAGTTCCGCACCGACCAGCTCGGAATCATGCCGGATCTGTAGCGCGGTCATCGTACTATAGCTCGAACGAGAAGCGCAGGCCGAATCTCAGGTAGAAATTCAGGGGCCGGGTCTTGTAGATGGTCTCCAGGTCTGTGCCGTCGTCGAACCACCAGGCGATGCCCGGTTCGGCGTACAGACCGATGGCGGGGGTGATATTCAGCTGCACTCCGGCAGTGGCATTGACGGACCATTGGAGAGGCTTGACGGTCAGGGGCTCGCGGCGGTCGGCGCCCAGGGCTTCGGAGTTGAGGGTGTACTGTGTGAGGGTAGAGCCTCCCACGCATTTTTCCATCAGACCGCCGGCTGACACGTAGATGCCCAGATAGCGGCTGTTCCATAACATGTAGCTTATATTCAGAGGAATACCGATGTAGTGCATCTCCCGGGTGGAGGTGTAGTGACTCTGTTCCGAGCCTGAGGTCAGTGTTGACGAGAGCCAGGTGTAGTTTACGCCGGTCTCAATGCCCAGATCCATGGGAAGCCGGTAGCGCAGGGCTATTCCCGTGGTGACGGGCAGCCTGTGGCGGGTGTCCGAGGATACTTCCCTGCCCAGGTTGGTACGCCGTATATTGGCCTCGGGATCCACCCACAGGGTAGTGGGGCTGGCAGTCATGGCTACCGGAAAGGCGGAGTATCCGGACATGGCCGTGTATTTCCGCTCGCTCAGGCTCTGTCCTGTGGAGTTGGATGCCGAAATACCGATGCTGAACAGACCGCGGGTCCTCTTCTCTTCCAGTGCTGCGGAGAGCACCTGATCTTTTTTTCCGGCTCCGGTATTGCTCAACCTGTCATTACCTCCGAAGCCGGTGTCCGTGCCGGCCGCTTTTTCATGTACTCGGCTTTCAGGTGCGGCCTTATTCTCAGTCTGATCCACTGTCTCTGCGGACATCTTCCGCCCGCGGCTGTTCAGTTCGGTATTATATGTCGTTACGGGTTCTTTCATGTTGTTCCCGGTCCCGGCGGGAGCGTTCTCTTCCGGGAGTCCCTGCTGTGCGGAGGGCCTCTTCTGCCCGGCGGGTTCTTTTTCTATGGCGGGCTTTTCCGGCATCTGCCCGGCCGGCCTGGCCTGTTCCGCCGTCACCTGTGGAATGTCCGCGACCATAATTCCGGCTGTCTGCTGCCTGGGAAGCGTGAGTAGGAACAATGCTGCCGCTGCCGCCACCGCACCGACTGCCGCAGCAACCCTCCGTATCACGGGTACGGGTCGCCTGCCTCTTCCGGCCGCGGGCTTCCGGTCCGCCTCTGTCCGTGCAGCCTCTATTTTCTCCCAGAGGCCTTCCGGAGCGGGCTCTTCCCAGCCGTCCATCTTCTCTCTTATGTCGTCAAGCATTCCTTTCATTCTTGTAATCATTTACCATTTTGACCAACATGTTTTTGGCCCTGTGCAGGCAGGAGGCCGATGTTCCCGGGGCCATGCCGAGAGCCGCCGCTATCTCCTTGTGGCTCATCTGCTGGAAAACGTAGAGGTTGAATACTGTCCGGTAAGGGTCAGGCAGACTGCGTATCATCCTCTGCATCTCCTCCGGCGGAACGGAGCCGACGTCCGTCTCTTCCTCCTCCGCCGTGTCATGCACCGTATCCTTGAGTTCCACCGTGGCGATACGGCCTGAGTCCCGGAGGAATTTCAGAGCGTCATTGACCACTATCCTCGTCATCCATGCCCTGAGAGAGCCTTTCCCCTTGTACCGGAACCTGTCCAGTGATCCGAAAATCCTCACGAAACTCTCCTGCAGTATGTCGCGTACATCCTCGTCATCGGCGATGTATCTGGAGCAGACAGCTGTAAGATATCCTATGTGGGCTTCGTAGAGGGACTTCACCGCCTGGTGATCTCCCTCTACGGCAGCCCTTATGAGTCTTATCCCGGGATCCGGTTGTCTGCCTGATATCACTGCTTATTTTACGTTGGTCAGGAAAGAGGCTCCGCTCTCTACCCTCATCTTCGAAGGAGAGGACTTGCGGGTGCAGTAATCGAACTGAGCCGTTCTCTCGCCTCCGTCGAAGGCTTTCCATCTCAGTGTAAGCTTCACCGTCTCGCCCTGAGTGTCGGGCAGGCTGTCCAGGCTGAATGCCACCAGTGCGTCCCCCAGTACGTAGGGACCTCCTGTGCTGTTTTCCCTCTTGTGCCTGAATTCCACCTCATACGGGTCGTCGGGATTGACTCCGGTCAGGAGCGTGAGTCTGTGCATGGTTCCGTAGCCTCCGGTGGCCACTCTGACTCTCAGAGTGATATAGCCGTCCTCCACGACAGTCATCCAGTCTCCGATCATTTCTACGGGGTCGTTGCCGAAGAGGCTGTCCACCGTCCTGTCATCTGTAAAGGGCTCGGTCTTTTTGGTGAGGATGCTGTCTATGGCGTAGACGTGCACTACCTTGTCATATCCGGGGACAGTGGCGTCTGTCTCCTCGATGCTGGTCAGGGCCCTTACCTGCTTATCCCCGAAAGGAGATTTTTTCAGGTTCTCTGCCACCAGGGTGGTGGAGTCGTCCAGCTGCATGTAGAATGTCAGACTGTCAGTCGGCTCAGCTATCGGTTTTACTGTCACCACCGCGTTGGGGATGTAGTAATAATAGTCATTGCGGTCCTGGTCGCAGGACTGTACGGTCATCAGGGCCGCGCTCAGGGCAGCGGCGGAGATAATCATTTTTACATTCGCTTTCATCTCTAACAAATTTTTACTGTTCACAAATTAAATCCAATTTCATGCAAAATATTGCAGATGTCATGATATTTTTTGCAAATTCCGCAAAATTGCCTACTTTTGCCCTCCCGTTCACAAAACCCGGTGAGGTGGGTGAGTGGCTTAAACCAGCAGTTTGCTAAACTGCCGTACGGGTTACCGTACCGGGGGTTCGAATCCCCCCCTCACCGCAGAAGTGCAAGAAAAAAGGCTGTCGAACTTGTTCGAGCAGCCTTTTTTCTTGCACTTCTGCAAAGCCCGCCGTCAGGCGGGCGGGGATGTGCGACCGAAGGGAGCAAATCCCCCAGGTGAGGGGATACCATAGTCGCTTCGCTCCGAAGCCCGCCGATCACCTCTCCGCCCACAACGGCAGCAAACCCCGCGATTCAGTGCCGTTGCGGAATCCCCCAGCCGAGTGCGCCGCGTCTACAGGCCTTCTGAAGCGTGATGGCCTTTCCGACCCGAGCCACAACGGCAGCAAATCCCGCAATTCAGTGCCGTTGCGGAATCCCCGTCCAGGGCGGCTGCTTGACGTAAGGATGACAGCACCGGCATTTTCAACTGCATTTGCCTGCGGCACGTGGTTTGCGATAGGGGAAAGTGACTATATTTGTAGGGCTATTAAATAAAGGATATGAAAAACTTTAACTTTAAATATACGGCCGTATTGTGGCTGACCATGCTGCTGGTGATGGCAGTGACAGGCCGTACGGCCGCTCAGGCACAGGACCTGGAACCGTACCGGGACTGGTTCGGCAGTTACGGCTATGTCGATACGGCGGGCAGCATCGTGATCGAGTGCCGTTTCGATGATGCCAAGGCTTTTTCGGAGGGCCGGGCGGCAGTTCTCTCCCGCGGAGGCGACATCTCTGGAGAAGGAGTATTCGGCTCGCTCTCCCTCACCCTCAAGTGGGGCTACATCGACACATCCGGCATGATGGTCATTCCCTGTGTGTACGACTACGCAGGACAGTTTACCGAAGGATATGCGGCGGTGATGTCCGGCAACAAATGGGGCTTCATCGACATAGACGGTGATACGCTCGTGTCCTACAGATACGACGAGGTGCACCGTTTCGTGAACGGCTATGCGGCTGTGCGCAGGGGAAATCGATGGGGCTATATCGACTCGGACGGCAATGAACTGGTACCGTGCAGGTACGACGTCGCATCGGATTTCGGCACGGACGGATTTGCGGCGGTGACCAGGGCCGACTCCACCGGTTTTGTGTACAGGGACGGCAACTGGTACGCCTCCAAGGACCGCGCCCTGAACTGGATCCGCGGCATACCCTTCTCGGTCTATGCCAAGGACAAGGTGATGAACCGCATGAACGAATGGCAGCTGATAGAGCCTGGCGAGACTGTCCCGGACTGGGAGGCCAGGGTCAACGAGGAGTCCTTCTTGGCCCGCCTCGAGGGGCTGGAGATGCGGTACGAGGCAGAGTACATCGAAGCCAATCGCCTGGAAGACCCCGAACTGATACTTGGACCCTACGATACATTAAAAGGGACATTCCCGGTGGAGATAGTAGACCACGTAGTCCACGATGCGGATACCTCCGGCAGCCCGGAGCGGCTCAGGACTTTCCATATCGACCTGCCGGTGCCGGCGGAGGAGGCCGCCCAGGTGGAAGGCAACTGGCGGAGACTGAAGGCCGAATACGTGTATTTCATCAGCAATGACCGTATTGCCCTGGCTGATGTCACGCTGACATTCCCCGGCCGCAAGTTCTACGAATGGACCGATCCGGCCTACAGCCCCAAGCGGCAGCTTCTTATGGACTATGACCTGGAGGAACTGGATTTCGCTCTGCCGGGCAAGATTTACCGTCAGGCTGTCAGAAGCAGGGATGATTCCACCGCCGTGGATACGGACAGCAGCGTTCCCTCCTCCAGAGGACGCAGGAACCAGGACGTCTATGCGGTGATAATCGCCAATCAGGAGTACACCACGGGGATGACGGTCCCCTATGCCCTGAACGACGGGGCTGTGTTCCGGGAATATTGTCTTAAACGGCTGAGGATTCCCGAGGACAATATCATGTACCTGACCGATGCGGATACGGAGGAGATGCGCAGCGTGCTGCTGTGGCTGGACAAGGCCGCCGCCCTCTTCAACTCGGATTCCCGGGTTATAGTGTATTTCTCCGGCCAGTGCCTCTTGGACGAGGGGGTGGGCGAGACCTTCCTCCTCCCTGTCGACTACGCTTCCACTGGTGTACAGAGCGGCCTGAGGCTCCGTTCGCTGTACAGCCGGCTTTCCGGTAAAATAGACGACGCCCTCTTCCTGATCGACGCTTCCTACGGCAAGCTCAGCCGCAACGGCATGAGGGTCGGGGTCTTCGACGACGGGGACATCGAGGAGTCATGGCTGCAGCCCTCCGACCGTATGGTGGTGTTCTACGCCGCCGGGGAGGACGAGGGCGCCTATCCCTATCCGGAGAAGCGGCACGGCCTGTTTACCTATTTTCTCCTGAAGGCCCTCCAGGACCGTCCCGAAGTCATCTCCTACGGAGATCTGTTTGACTATATATCTGACAATGTGGAGCGTGTGTCCAGACATCTCTACGGCCGCACGCAGGCACCGGAGGTCTACTCCTCCAAGTGGGACGGCGAGGCCTGGCGGGAATTCGTGATGTAGCGGCGGCAGACGCGGCGGAAGCGCACGTTGAACAGCAGCGCGGCAACAGCCAGTCCCAGCAGCAGTCCGATCCATACTCCGTCCGGGCCGAGTCCGAAGGTAAATCCGAGGAGGTAGGCGCTCGGCAGGCAGATGACGTAGTAGGAAATTCCTGAAAATACGGTGGGAATGTTGATGTCCTTGAGTCCCAGCAGGGAAGAGCGGCTGGCCAGCTGCACGGCGTCGAAGACCTGGTAGAGGGCCAGGATGATGATCAGTCTTCCGGCTATAGGGATGACGGCCGGATCCTCAGTATATATGAAAGGTATTACCCGGTGCAGGCTGATGAACAGCAGGCCGAAGAAGACCATGATGGCCACGGCCATGTGGACTGCGGCTATGCCGGCGTGGTAGGCGTCCTCCCGGCGGCCCGCCCCGAACTGGTGCGAGACGCGGATGGTGGCGGCGGCCCCGATGCCGGTGGCTATCATGAAGGACAGGGAACTGAGGTTCTGGGCTATCTGGTGGGCTGCCAGCTGGTATTTGCCCATCCAGCCGACCATGATGGCGGCGAAGCTGAATGCCGTGACCTCCAGAAGGTTCTGCAGCGATATGGGCAGGGAGAGCTTGAGCTGGCGGAGCATCTCCCGAAGGTGTACAGCCCGGCGCGGGGTGAGCCTGACGAACTTGCGGTACTCTTCCACCCGGAAGAGGATGATCAGGAAGGCTATTGCGCCCAGAACTCTGGATATCAGCGTGGACCAGGCCGCTCCGGCCACTCCGAGTGCGGGAGCGCCCAGCTTTCCGTAGATGAGCACCCAGTTGAGGAAGATGTTGAGGATGTTCGTACCTATCGTTATCCACATCTCGTTGCGGGTGTTGCCGATGCCCTCTGAGAAGAAGCGGACGTTGAAGAAGGCTATCATGGGGATGAATCCCGCGACGATGATGAAGTAGTACTGCCTGGCGTACCGGAGCACTTCCGGGTCCTGGCCCATCCGGTCCATGAAGGCGCCGACGGTCAGCATGATGCCGGTGAGGACCACGGCCATGATGGCGTTGAGGGCGGCCGAGTTGCTCAAGGCCACCGCCACGGCCCGGCCGTCACCCTTGCCGAAGTGCTGGCCCACTACCGGGGTCACACCCTGTGCGAAGCCTATCGCGAAGACCAGCCCGATCATGATGATGGCGTTGGCGAAGGACACTCCCGCCAGCTGGGCCGCGCCGAGATGTCCGACCATGATGTTGTCCGCCAGCTGCACCAGCACCTGCCCGGCCTGGGTAATCATCACTGGGAAGGCCACTTTCAGGTTGCGTTTATAGAAAGGTACGTATTCTCTTAAAGTCATATCTGCCGTGTTTTGGAAAAGCGGGCGCAAAAGTAGCAAAAACTTGCAAGAGAAACGGAAAATGGTATTATATTTGCATTTAATAAATCATTTAATTGCTTATTAAATACGCGATGAAAGACAAGGACGACAAAGAAGGCCGGGAGGGCGGCGACAGCAGCATGGAGGAACGGATACTCGCGAGTGCGGAGAGGCTCTTTCTCAGCAAGGGGTACAATCTCACCAGCATGACCGAGATAGCCCGGGAGACCGGCTGCACCCAGGCTCTGGTGCACTACTATTTCAGGACAAAGGAGAATCTTTTCTCGAAGATCTTCGAGGCGAAGTTCCACCAGTTCATAGGCTGCATAGTCCAGCGGGAGGACGAGGAACTTCCGTTCGCGGAGCTTATCTCCGCCCGCACGTCCCGTCTCTTCGACCTGATGGCGGACAATCAGCGGCTGCCGTTCATGTTTCTGAGCGAGTTCGTCATCAACCCGGAGCAGCGCCTGACCCTCAAGGACAGCATTTTCAACCTCTGCGCGGAGGCTACTTCCCGTCTCGAGGCGATGATCGCCGCTGAGGTGGAGAGCGGCCGCATCCGGCCCACCGGCACGATGGACATCACGCTCAATATGTTCTCCCTCGTCGTGACATTCTTCGTGGTCCTGCCCTTCCTGGAGGATATGGGCCTGGTCACCGAGGCTAACAAGGAGGAATTCATCGCCCAGCGCAAGCAGGAGATAATCAGAACCATAATAGGAAGTCTCAAGCCATGAAAACGACTGTAAAATATATACTGGCGGCGGCCCTCGCTGTGGCAGCGGTGCTCCCGGTGTCCGGGGCGTCCGCCATGTCTGCGGTGCAGGAGGACTCCGCGGATGTGTACACCATAGAGCAGTGCTACGATCTTGTCCGGCAGAACTACCCTCTGGTCAAGCGCTATGAGCTGCTGGACCTGACCGAGGAGTACACCCTGAAGAATGCCTACATGAATTATTTTCCCCAGATATCCCTCCAGGGCTCGGCCTCCTGGCAGACTGACGTGCTGGAGTTCCCCTTCGATCTGAGCCCCTACGGGATCGAGATGCCGACCTTCAGCAAGGACCAGTACGCGGCGGTCATCGAGCTGTCGCAGGTGCTCTGGGACGGCGGCATGATTGCGGCCAACCGGGCCAACATCCGGGCCAAGGCCGACGTGGACATGGCCCAGCAGGAGATCAACATGTACTCGCTGCGGGAGAAGGTCAACGAGCTGTACTTCGGCATCCTCTACCTCGACCAGCAGATCCGTCAGGTGGACATCATGATGGAGGAGCTTGAGAGGGAGTACGCCCGCATCGAGGGCTGCATCGTCAACGGAGTGGCCAGCCTCTCCGACCTGGATCTGATCGAGGTCGAGCGCATTACCCAGAACCAGAGCCGCGACAGGCTCTCGTCGATGCTGGATGCCTACCTGCGGGTACTCACCCTCATGACCGGGGTCAGGATAAGCGATGCCGCCCAGCTGGTGATCCCCGTCCCTGAGGGCTCCGACAAGGAGCAGATGCTCAATGCCCTGATTGCATCCGAGATACGCCGCCCTGAACTGGAACTCTACAAGGCCCAGGAGCTGGAGATAGACACCCAGCTCGACTACTGGACCGCCGGAGGTTTGCCCCAGTTCAGCCTCTTCATCCGCGGAGGCTACGGCCGTCCGGGACTCAACATGCTGGACGACAGTTTCCAGCCTTTCGCCATCGGCGGTATCCGCCTGGTGTGGAACATCAGCCAGCTCTACAGTCTGGGCTACGGCAAGAAGATAGTGAATTATTCGAAGGAGCAGGTCAATTCGGTGCGCGAGACCTTCCTCTTCAACACCAACCTCCAGGTGCAGGAGCAGGTGGCGGAGATACAGCGTTATTTCAAGACGGTAGAGGATGACGAGAGGATAGTGGAACTCAGGGAGAAAATCCGCGAGTCCACCGCCGCCGGAGTGGAGAACGGCACCAAGAACGCTTCCGACCTGGTCTCCGAGATAAACAAGGAGAACGCGGCCCGCAAGCAGCTCATCATGCACCAGATAGAGATGATGAAGGCTATGTACGAACTCAAGACTATAAAGAACAGCTGACAAACGAAAATAGAAACAACACGGATATCATGAAAAAGATCAGATGGATATACCTCCTGCCGGCAGTGGCCGGTGCAGTGCTTATGACAGCGGTTTCCTGCAAGGATACTGACGGGACCAACGACGCCTCCGGTACGTTCGAGGCCACTGAGGTGATGGTCTCCTCAGAGGCTTCCGGACGCATTCTCGCCCTGAACGTGCACGAGGGCGGGGTGCTCACGGCCGGGCAGGACTGCGGCCTGGTCGACACCCTCCAGCTCTACCTGCAGAAGCGCCAGCTGGAGGCCGGAGTGGAAGCGGCCCTGAGCCGCCGCCGGGACGTGGAGACCCAGACCGCCTACATCAAGGAGCAGATAGAGGTCAACCGCCGGGAGGCCGACCGCGTGCGTAACCTCATAGCCGCAGACGCTGCCAACACCAAGCAGCTGGACGACATTACCTCCTCCATCAAGCTCCTGGAGACCCAGCTGGCAGCCACCGAAGCCGATATTGCCCAGAACAACACCATAGCCGAGGCCGAGGCCGCCTCTTACCGGGCCCAGATCGCCCAGGTCGAGGAGTCCCTGCGCCGCTGCCGCATATCCTCTCCGATAGACGGTACGGTGCTGGTCAAGTACGCCGAGGCCGGTGAGCTGACAGCCGCCGGCAAGCCCCTGTTCAAGATAGCCGACCTGAGCCGGATGAACCTGCGGGCCTACATCACCGCCTCCCAGCTTACGGCCATCAAGGTGGGCCAGAAGGTGAGGGTGTTCGCCGACTCCGGCGAGGACGGAGTCCGTGAGTACGAGGGTACGGTGTCGTGGATATCGGACCAGTCCGAGTTCACTCCCAAGACTATCCAGACCCGGGACGAGCGGGCCAACCTGGTCTATGCCATCAAGGTCTCGTTCGTCAACGACGGCTATGTCAAGATAGGCATGTACGGCGATCTGAAATTCTAGACCATGTACAGCGTCGAGGCAGATAATCTCATCAAGCGGTACGGGAGCAACGAGGCTCTCCGCGGAGTCTCCTTCAGGGTCTCCGAGGGGGAGATATTCGGCATCATCGGACCCGACGGTGCCGGCAAGACCTCCATCTTCCGGATCCTGACCACCCTCATCCTGCCCGACGGGGGCAGCGCGAGGGTCCTGGGCCTCGATGTCGTGCAGGACTACCACGGGATACGCCGCCGCGTGGGCTACATGCCCGGCCGCTTCTCCCTCTACCAGGACCTGAGCGTGGAGGAGAATATCCGTTTCTTCGCCACCCTCTTCGGCACCACTCTCGAGGAGAACTATGACCTGGTCAAGGACATCTACTCCTACCTGGAGCCGTTCAGGAAACGTAAGGCAGGAGCTCTTTCCGGCGGTATGAAACAGAAGCTGGCTCTTTCCTGCGCCCTGATACACAAGCCGAACGTCCTTTTCCTGGACGAGCCTACCACCGGTGTGGATCCCGTTTCCCGCAAGGAATTCTGGACGATGCTGCGCCGTCTCAGGGAACAGGGACTCTCGATAGTCGTCTCCACCCCCTACATGGACGAGGCGACGCTCTGCGATCGGATAGCATTGATCCGCAAAGGCATTTTCCTGGATACTGATACTCCCGCCGATATTATTTCCAAATTTACCCTTCCCCTGCTGGCCGTCAGCGGTCCCCACATGCCCTCCCTGCTGCGGGACATCCGCCTGATACCGCAGGTATTCAGCTGCTTCGCCTTCGGAGACACCCACCACGTGGTCATGCGGCCCGGAGAATTGTCCCTCGAGGCGCAGATCAACTTCCTGAACACCGCCCTCCATGCCAAGGGCCACAGCGGCCTTTCCATCAAGCCGATACGTCCCAATGTGGAGGACTGTTACATGTATCTTGACACACTGGAGGAACACTCATGAGCAGGGGAGAAAATACCAGAAAGCGCATCCGTGAGTTCCTTGGGTATGCCGACGACGGCTTCCTCAGGGAGGATGAGGTGATACGCACGGAAGGGCTCACGAAATGTTTCGGGGACTTCACGGCTGTCGACCATATCTCGTTCTCTGTCAATAAGGGGGAGATATTCGGTTTCCTCGGGGCCAACGGCGCGGGCAAGACTACGGCCATGAAGATGCTCTGCGGCCTGAGCAAGCCTACGGAGGGCAGGGCGGTGGTGGCCGGCTACGACCTGCATTTCAACAGCGACGTCAAGCGGCTCAAGAAAGTCATCGGGTATATGAGCCAGAAATTTTCTCTCTACGAGGATCTCAGGGTCTGGGAGAATATCCGCCTCTTCGGAGGTATCTACGGGATGAAGGACCGGGATATCGCGGAGAAGACCGATGATCTGCTGCAGCGGCTCGACCTTACGGAGCAGAGGAACCGGATGGTGCGGGACCTGCCGCTGGGATGGAAGCAGAAGCTGGCATTTTCCGTGGCAATATTCCATGATCCGAGGATCGTGTTCCTCGACGAGCCTACGGGAGGAGTGGATCCGGCAACCCGCCGCGGATTCTGGGAGATGATCTACGATGCTGCCGAGAGAGGAATTACTGTGTTCGTCACGACCCACTACATGGATGAGGCGGAGTACTGTAACCGTGTGTCGATTATGGTGGACGGCAGGATAGAGGCGCTCGACTCGCCGGCTGCCCTCAAGCAGCGGTACGGTGCCTCGGGTATGGACGAAGTATTCAGAATGCTCGCCGGGCGGGCGAAAAGGGAGGAATGACGCCATGGGAAGGATGAAGGATTTTAAACGGTTCATGTCGTTTGTGGGCAAGGAGTTCAACCACATTCTCCGGGATACGAGGACCCTTATGGTGCTTATCGTGATGCCGGTGGTGATGATAGTGCTCTTCGGCTTCGCCCTGTCCACCGAGATCAAGGATGTCAAGGTGGCGGTCTACGACCCCTCGCGGGATGCGGCCACATCGCGGCTCATCAGCCAGATAGATGCCAGCGAATATTTCACGGTAACTGCTTTTCTGGACGGAGAGGACGGGGTGCTGGAGGCCTTCCGCTCCAACTCGGCGGACATCGCCCTGGTCTTCGAGGACAATTTCTACCACCGTGCGGTCCATGACTCCGACGGCCGCCTGCAGGTCATCGTGGACGGCTCCAATACCAATATCGGCTCGATGGCGGTCTTCTACGTCAGCAGCATAGTCTCCTCCTTCCAGAAGGAGCTGGCGCAGGAGGCGGCTCTCAACCAGGCAGCTGCGAGCGGCTCATCATCCTCGGCGGAGGCTGTCCCGTCCGTGCAGATACATACCTCCACCCGCATGATGTACAATCCCCAGATGAAGAGCGCCTTCAACTTCGTGCCCGGAGTCATGGGCATGATTCTAATGCTCGTGTGCGCGATGATGACTTCGGTGTCCATCGTCCGTGAGAAGGAGAGGGGGACGATGGAAGTGCTGCTGGTCTCGCCCGTGAAGCCGTTCTCGGTGATACTGGCCAAGGCGATACCCTACTTCGTGGTCTCGGCCTTCATTCTGCTGATAGTCCTCTGCCTGTCGGTGTTCCTGATCAAGGTGCCGATATCGGGCAGCCTGATGTGGGTGGTGCTGGTGTCGCTGCTGTTCATCCTCGTGTCGCTGTCGATAGGCATCCTGATATCGACCCTCGTGGCCAAGCAGGAGGTGGCGATACTTATCTCGGGCATGGTGCTGATGCTCCCTACGATGCTGCTCTCGGGCATGCTTTTCCCCATCGAGAGCATGCCGAAGGTGCTGCAGTGGATATCCTGGTGTGTACCGGCCAAATGGTATATTGACTCGATAAAGGTGATGATGATTCAGGGCCTCGGCATCCGGTACTGCCTCGACGCGGTGCTGATTCTGTGCGGATTCCTGACGGTGATCACCGGACTGAGCGTATTTAAATTCAAGGACAGGCTATGATACTCAAATATCTCATAGAAAAGGAATTCAAGCAGATGGCGAGAGACCCCTTCATCCTCTTCATCGTCATAGCCCTGCCCGTATTAGTGATGCTGGTCTTCCCCTGGGCTACCACCATGGAGATAAAGAACGTCAATGTGGCTGTGGTGGACAACGACCGCTCGGACCTCTCCAGGCTGCTGACCGAGAAGATAGCCTCTACCGAGTATTTCGACATCACCGGGGTCTTCATGCGCTCGGGCGAGGCCCTGGAGCAGGTGGAGTTCGGGGACGCGGACATCATCCTCGAGGTACCATACGGATTCGAGCAGGATCTGCTCTCGGAGGGCAGCAGCTCCCTTCTGATAGAGGCCAATGCCGTCAACGGGACCAAGGCCAGCCTCGGCACGTCCTACCTCGACGTCATAGTGCTGGACTTCACCGAGGAGGTGAACCTGGAGCGCGGGGCCGTGACGCTGACGGCTCCCGGCGGCATAGCCGTGGACTCCTACTACTGGTTCAATCCCACGATGGACTACAAGATACCCATGATTCCGGCCCTGGTCATGCTCGTCGTGGCCCTTATCACCGGCTTCCTTCCGGCTATGAACATCGTCGGGGAGAAGGAGGCCGGCACCATCGAGCAGATCAATGTCACCCCCGTCCCGAAGATTACCTTCATCGTCGGCAAGCTCATTCCGTACTGGGTCATCGGTGTCATCGTGCTCAGTGTCGGCATGGTGGTCGCCTGGCTGCTGTACGGCCTGCGCCCGGAGGGCAGCGTCCTTCTACTCTACGGCCTGTCGCTGCTCTTCATCTTCGGCCTCTCCGGCCTGGGCCTGATCATCTCCAACTACTCCAGCACGATGCAGCAGGCGATGTTCATGATATTCTTCATCATCATCGTCTTCATCCTGATGTGCGGTATCTTCACCCCCATCAGCAGCATGCCGGAGTGGGCGAGGACCATATCCCTCTTCGATCCCTTCACCTATTTCGCCGAGATCATGCGGATGATTTACCTCAAGGGCAGCACATTCCGGGACATCCTCCCATACGTCTACCCGCTTCTGGCCTTCTTCGTGGTCATCATCGGCTGGGCCGTCCTCAGCTACAAAAAGCGCGGCTGATTCCAGATTTATTATAATATTTATGGAGTATCCTCCGTAAATATTTTAATATTTATGGATTTTAAGTATCTTTGTGCAATCAAATACACGGGGTAGTTATGATACATAGAATATTGGAGGACAGAATAAGGAATACTGTTCAGAAGAAAAAAGTCGTGACAATACTCGGGCCGCGGCAGGTAGGTAAATCCACTTTGGCGTCCGGCTTGGCGGGTTCAGGGACAGAACTGCTGGAACTGAATGGCGATGAGTCTGATGTGCAGTCAATGTTTGAGGCCGTGAATGAGACGCAGTTGAGGTATTTGATAGGAGATAGGAAATGGCTTCTCGTGGATGAGGCGCAGAAAATCCGCAATGTCGGCAATATGCTGAAAATCGTAGCTGACAAATTCAAGGATGTGAGCGTAATAATCACCGGCAGCTCATCATTTAAGTTGGCAGATACTGTCAATGAGTCGCTTACCGGCCGGAAACGGGAATTCCGTCTTTACCCTTTGTCTTTTAAGGAGATGGTGAATCATTCGTCATTGCTTGAGGAAACCAGGATGTTGGAGCACAGAATGGTGTACGGGTATTATCCGGAAGTGGTGACTGATCCCGGGGGAGCGAAGGAGACCTTGAAGGAATTGATAGAAAGCTATCTCTATAAAGATGTGTTCGATGAGAACGATATAGGCAAACCGGATAAACTGGAGAAGCTGGTGCAGGCCCTTGCATTCCAGATAGGCTCGATGGTGTCAGCCAATGAGCTGGCTGTACTGGTAGGCATTGATGCCAAGACAGTAGAGAGGTATATTGAGATACTGGAGAAGAGCTATATCATTTTCCTCCTGCCTTCCTATGCTACTAATCAGCGCAATGAACTTAAATTCTCGCGTAAGGTGTATTTTTACGATATGGGCATACGCAATGGTGTGATAGGCAATATGGCCCCCTTGTCCATGCGCTCCCCGGAAGAGGCAGGGCGTATGTGGGAGAATTTCATAATTAGTGAAAGAATAAAACGGAATGATTATGAGGGCCGTACATTTGTCAAGCATTATTTCTGGCGTACGCAGCAGAAAAAGGAGGTGGATCTTATCGAGGTTGAGGATGGTGTCATGGATGCATTCGAGTTCAAATGGAGACCGGGCAGGACGGTCAGGATTCCGGCTCAGTTCACGCAGTCATATCCGGCAGCCCGTTATTCATGCATAACCCCTTCCGAACTGCCGGATTTTCTGCTGTAACCGTCATCGGCTGGGCCGTCCTCAGCTACAAAAAGCGCGGCTGATTTTATATTTTATTGTATTTTTATAGAATTTAAGTACTTTTGCGGTCTATTTGCTCGAGTGGTGGAATAGGTAGACACGCAGGACTTAAAATCCTGTGGGCAGCAATGTCCGTACGGGTTCGATTCCCGTCTCGAGCACAAAAAAAAGTCGGCGCAAGCCGGCTTTTTTTGTGCTCGGGGCGGGAATCGGACAGCTTCGCTGTCCTTGTTAGTGGCAGTAGGGCAGTGAGCTGGTGTGTTAGGATGGGGACGGCTGCTGGCTGGCGCCTCGCGGCTGGGTGGCAATGGTAAGTACGGGCGCAGGGTGTTTTCGTAACCGCTCAGTAATCAAATAGTTAGTGAAGCATGGTGCTCTTGCCGTGCCTCCCGAAACCTACTAAAGATACTCGTTAAGATAATAACTGATTGAAAATACGAGTTTTGCATTTATAGGGTGCTCTTCTGCTTACCGTTACTTCGTATTCCACGATTGCCTTTTCAAAAAATTGTCATAATTTTGAGGACAGTAGTAACTAAATTCTGAATAATTACAATGAAAGCAGAAAATTTTAGCAAATCTATGTTTGTGACGGCGGCTGGAGGGGCAATGATGCTGATGGTGACGGGATGCGGTGACGGGCGGATGGTGCCGGAGAATTCGCTGGCGTTCGAGGACGTGGTGTATGTGGAGGACGGGTATCCGGTGACTTGGGAGTTGGCCCAGGGGGATACGCTGGATCTACCGGTGCTGGGGGTGAGCGATTTCGTGGTGAAGGACTCGCTGCTGATAGTGAGCAATAACGACAATGCCGGGCAGGTGACGGTCCTCAGTCTGGACGGCAGGACTGTCTACGGGAAGTTCCTGCGGATAGGACGCGGCCCGGGCGAGATAGTAAGTTTCAATGGCGTGAGCAGTGTGCAGTTCAGCCACAAGGAGAACGGTCATCTGACGGCATCCTGGACGGATTATGCGGGAAATCTGATGGAATGGGATGTGACGGCCTCCCTGGAGAGCGGGCAGACGGAGGTGACGTCGAGGAGTCTTGAACTGCAGGATTCGCCATGGTTGCTGGATGCAGTGCCTCTTGACGGGCAGGAGTATCTGATAGTACACGCCGGTGCGGACCGCAATTCCATAAACCGCTTTATCCTTACCTCAGACGGGGAGAGGAGGACGACACCTCCGCTGGCCAGGCTGAACAGCGCAACGGTGAAGGCGGAATCTGAGTCCGGCAGCGGCCGCGTTGTCGGCTCAGGCAACATGGTGGCCTTCAGCGTGCCCGGTTTCAATCTTTTAAACGGCAGCCATGTCTATGAAAGCAGCCGCGGCCTGATAGTCGAGGCGGAGCGGACGCTGAACACCATGAACATCTTCTCTGCAGACGGGACATACGCCCGGACAGTCTGCACCTACGGAGACAGAGTGGACGACGTATCGTCCGTGGAACATGACAGCGATGCCAGACTGGCTCTCCGTCCCAAGACTTACCCGGACTTTATCTCTGTCCTGCATTGGTTCCGGGAACCCGAGGTCAAGCAATACGTCCGCCTGTTCAGCTATGAGGGAGAACCGCTTGCCGAAATACCTCTGCCGAAAGGAGGCATTTTCTACGATATGGACATTCCAGGCGGATGCCTCTACGTTCTGATATCAGGTCAGGAACTCCTCATAAGGTACGATGTCTCCGGCCTCCTGGAGGACATTATTCCATCACAGGAACAGTGACAAACTGAGTATCCGGCCACTCACGGGCGAGCACATCGCGGATGTATCCCTCGGTGTCGCGGCTGATGCGGTCGTCCTCCTCGCGGGGGAAGAGGTTGTAGGCTACGGTGTGCAGACGGATGCGGCGGGCGCGGATGGCTTCCAGCCCTAAGAGAAAATGGTTGATGCTGCCCAGGCGTCCTGAGGTGACGTAGATCAGCGGGTAGCGTTTCCATGCGATGTAGTCTATCGTCAGCAGCTTGCGGGTCAGCGGCACCATGAGTCCGCCGGCTCCCTCGAGCAGTACGGCATCGTAGCGGTCGGCCAGTTCCTCAGTGGCCTTCTGTATCTTCCAGAAGTCGATCTGACGTCCGTCTATCTCGGCGGCCAGGTGGGGAGAGCACGGGTAGGAGAATATCTCGGGCATGGTCAGTCCCTCGCGGTCCTCGGGCAGCAGGCCGCATCCCATGATCCTGCGGTGCAGCTCTATGTCCTCCGACATGCCTGTGTTCCCTGTCTGAATGAGTTTCTGGGTGATGGTACGCCTGCCCTCTGAGTTCCAGGTACGGGCGATGAATCCTGTGGCGTAGCTTTTCCCGATGTTGGTGTCGATTCCGCTTACGAAGTATACGTTGTTTTTCATGATGAGGTGGTACTGTATGAAAATTACTTTCTTGCTATCAGGTATACGGGGTGGTAGGTCAGCGGTACGCTTCCGTCGCCGGCTCCGTATCTGGAGGAGTATTCTGCGGAGAACTCAGCCAGCCGTCCCCGGGTCCAGGAGGTGCGGGTGACACCGGTGACTCCGGTGTGCTTGAGATGGCGCAGGACTTCGGTGGGGGAGGGAAAATGCAGGGTGAGATGCTCGTCCTCCGCCAGCACTGTCCTCAGCCCGGCCTCGTCGAGCAGTCCTTGCAGCCACCCTAAGGGCAGGTAGCTCCGTCCCGTCCCGGTGACGGCGGTGACCTCCTGCAGGTTGTCCGGACCGAAGGTGGTCAGGGCGATGCAGCCTCCCCTGCGCACCAGCGTCCGGCAGCGGGCGATGAAGGCTCCGGGGTCCTCGAACCACTGCAGGACGGAGCAGGAGACTATCAGGTCCCGGTCTCCGGGCAGGCTGCAAAGCTCGGCGTCTCCGGCAGTAAATGATATCTGCGGAGTGCTCTCACCGGCCTGAGGCGAGAGCAGATCGGCCAGCGCCTCCTCCACCTCCGGGCAGATGTCGTTGAGAACCATCTCCTCCGGCCGGAACTGCTCCAGGAACCGCCTGGTGAATGTCCCGGTCCCGCAGCCGACTTCCAGCACCCTCCGCGGCTCTTCCAGGAGTACTGCGGACAGCAGCGAGCACAGCCTCGAGGCGATAACCGTCTGAGCCTGGGCGTACTCCGCATAACTCCTTATGGACTTAGCGAAACGTGTGCGTATCAGCTGTTTGTCCATGTATTGTCCAGGTAGATAAGTTTTCTGAGGATGTCTTTGCTCCAGTGCGGAATGTCGAGCACGCTCACAGGCACTCCTGCAGCGGCCCACGCGGCTTTCTGGTTGGCGGCCGGAAATATCATGTCCTCCAGCCCGGCCACGGCATGGGTCCAGGCAAATGGCCGGGGCCTGCTGCCGCGCACTGCCTTTCCGAGGGCATCCAGCTCCTCCCTCTGATCTTCCAGTGTCCTGGACAGGGAGCTGCTCATCAGTCTCTCGAAGGCTTCGGCTGAGCCGCACATCCGCCTGCGGAACTTATTCAGAGTCTTGTCGGACAGCATGGCCAGCGTCCCGTCGAATACGGCCTCCGGGATGCCCAGGCTGTCGTGTATGGGAAATGGAGTGCCGTTGACCGCCACCCGGTAGCCCGGTGCCATGTCCAGCCCGGACAGTACCTGACCGGCCACCCAGACGCCCATCGACCATGCCAGCACCCTCGTGGTGCTGTAGCCTTCGAGCACTCCGGCGTCGAAATCAAGGTCACGGTAGTCCCAGCACATCATCACATCGCTGGTCCCGCTTCCGTCAGTCAATTCATCGTACTTAAACATACCGGGCTCGGCGCCCCAGCCTGCGAAGAACAGCAGCAGGTCGGAGGCCCCCTCAACTCGTCTCAGAAAAACCTGTTTCATATTCAATCAACTTTGCTATGTCCTCCTCCTTCAGGGAAGCGGTCAGCGAGAACCGCAGCCGGGAAGTCCCCTCCGGGACAGTAGGAGGACGGATGGGCAGCACGTAGAATCCGTGCCGCTGCATGTCTTCGGCCCGCAGCACCGCATCGGCGCTGGAACCTATGATCATCGGTATGATATGGCTACCGGAGGGCATCTGCATCCCGCGCAGGGCGAATGCCTTCCGTACCTCAGAGGATATCCTGTCCAGATGTTCCCTGCGTCCTCCGAACCGCTGCAGCCGCTCCATGATGAAGAGGCTCCATGCGACATTGACCGGAGGCAGGGCGGTGGTGAATATCAGGGTGCGCATCTTGTTGACTAAATACTCCTTGATCACCCGGTCGCAGACCACGTATGCCCCTACTGAGGCCAGGGCCTTGCCGAATGTGCCGCAGAGCAGGTCGATGTCCCCGATGCAGCCGCATTCCTCCGCGAGGCCGAGCCCGTTGGCCCCGCGTACTCCCACGGCGTGGGCCTCGTCCACGTAGAGCATCACTGAAGGCCACCTCCGCTTGATTTCCACGAGCCGCTGCAGCGGAGCCAGATCTCCGTCCATGCTGAAGATGCTCTCGGTGACGATGAATATGCGCTCGTACGCTCCGGCCTCCTTCTCTAAGATGCTCTCCACCTGGGCGTAATCCTGGTGCCGGAACCGAACGCACCGCCCCTCGCACAGCCGTATGCCGTCGATGAGGCTTGCGTGTACCAGTTTGTCCGCTAAGATGAGGGTTTTCCGGTCGCAGAGGGCCGGCAGCACCCCGCTGTTCATGTGGTAGCCGCTGCTCAGCACCAGGGCGCTCTCCCGGCCGTACATGGCGGCCAGGCGTCCCTCCAGTGCCCCGTATGCCTCATGATTGCCGGTCAGCAGCCGGGACGAGGAGGAGGACAGGGGCAGCCAGCCCCCGCCGGAGGAGGAAGAATGCAGGTTGTCCGCAAATTCCTCCGCTAAATTCCGCTCCGAGGCCAGGCCGAGATAATCGTTGGAGGAGAGATTGAGCATCCTGCGGCCGTCACGGCTGATCCACCGGCCCAGGCTCCCGGCCTTCGGCAGAGCTCTAAGGCTCCCCGTGGCTTCCAACCGTCCGAGCTCGGCGGCGTAACTTCCGTAAACAGCTCTATTTGTTTCCATGATCAGCGGTATCAAAAGTTATCCCGGGATTTCGCTTACTATTTTCAGCATCCGGGAAGTCAGCACGGACAGCTCCCCGGGTTCAATGATGAAAGGCGGCATGGTGTACACAAGCTTTCCGAAGGGTCTGAGCCAGATGCCTTCCTCGACGAAGCGCTTCTGCATCCAGGCCATGTCCACCGGCTGCTTCATCTCGAGTACTCCTATGGCTCCGAGCACCCTCACGTCCGCTACCGACGGTATCCGGCGTGCGGGAGCGAGCTCTTCCATCAGCTGCGCCTCTATCCTGCGCACCTTCTCCTGCCAGCCGCTCTCGAGCAGCAGGCGGGTGGATGCGACGGCGACTGAGCAGGCCAGCGGATTGCCCATGAAGGTGGGCCCGTGCATGAATACCCTCGGGTCGTGCGAGGAGATGGTGTCCGCCACTAAGTCATTGGCCAGCACCGCCGAGAAGGTCATGTACCCTCCGGTGATGGCCTTGCCGATGCACATGATGTCCGGTTCCACCCCGGCATGTTCCCAGGCGAAGAGTTTCCCTGTGCGGCCGAATCCGGTGGCTATCTCGTCGAATATCAGCAGCAGTCCGTGAGCCCGGCAGAGGGCGGCCGCCTCCCGCAGGTACTGGGGATGGTAGAACCGCATTCCCCCGGCTCCCTGTACTATCGGTTCGAGGATAAGGGCCGCTATGTCCTTTCCGTGCTGTTCTATGATTTCCCGCAGCGGGTCTATGTCGTGCGGGTCCCAACCCCCGTCGAAACGGCTGTGGGGCGAGGGCGCGAAGTACCTCACCGGCAGGGCCGAGCCGAAAAGGGAGTGCATCCCGGTGACGGGGTCGCAGACCGACATGGCGTTCCAGGTGTCGCCGTGGTAGCCGGTGCGTATGGTCACGAAGTTGGTCCGGTCCGGATGTCCTGCGGCCACCTGATACTGTACGGCCATCTTCATGGCCACTTCCACTGCCACCGATCCGCTGTCGGCGTAGAAGATATGGCTCATCGACGGCGGGACAATGTCCAGCAGCAGTTTGCCCAGCTCGATGGCCGGCTCATGGGTCAGTCCTCCGAACATGACGTGGGCCATGCTGTCGAGCTGCCGGCGTATGGCCTCGTTGAGCACGGGGTGATTGTACCCGTGTACGGCGCACCACCAGGAGGACATGCCCTCGATCAGCTCTGTACCGTCCTCGAGGGTTATCCGGCAGCCGTGCGCGCTGCGGACCTTGTAGGTGGGCAGGGGATTGATGGTGGAGGTGTAGGGGTGCCACAGGTGGTCGCGGTCGAATATGTCGAAATTGGGGTTGAGGGATTCTTCAGATTTCATAACCGGCGGATTTGATGAGTTCTTTGTCTTCAGCCACTTTTGAGCCCACTGTGGTCAGCAGGTCTCCGGCAATGGCCGAGTTGATGCCGATGCGCATGGCCTTGAGGACGGCCTCCCGCGAAAGTCTGGCCCGTCCTCCCGCAAAGCGGAGGTAGGCAGTAGGGTGAATCAGGCGGAAAAGTGCTATGCACCTGAATATCTCCTCCTCGGAGATGGGTGGTGTGTTTTCCAGGGGGGTGCCCGGAATCGGCGAAAGTATGTTGAGGGGAATGGACTGCACTTCCAGCCCTTTGAGGGTAAATGCCAGTTCTATGCGCTGCTCCTCGGTCTCGCCCATGCCGATGATGCCGCCGGAGCAGATCTCCATCCCGACGCGGCGGGCAGCCTCCAGAGTCTGTATTTTCTGCTGCTGGGTATGGGTGGAGCAGAGGGAGGGAAAATAGGAAGGAGCAGCCTCCAGGTTGCAGTGGTATCGGGTGACTCCGGCCTCGTAGAGCTTGCGCAGGCTCTCCTCGGAGAGCAGCCCGAGCGAGGCGCAGATGCGGATGGAGCTGTTGCCGCGCAGGTAACGCACCCTTGCGCAGACCTCGTCCACTTCCCTGTCCGACAGCCTGCGTCCGCTGGTGACCAGGGAGAATCGGCCTATGCCGGATGCCTCGTTGACAGAGGCGTGCCTCAGGCATTCCTCTTCCGGAACCAGCGGGTATTCCTCGATACCGGTATGATAATGCGCTGACTGGGCGCACCATTTGCAGTCCTCCGGGCAGCGGCCGGACTTGGCGTTGATGATGGAGCACAGGTCGAAATGTCTGGAGGCATACTGACGTGTTAGTCTCTCAGCCTCAGTACACAACTCCTCTGTGGAGACTTCCCGGGATATCCTGACGGCCTCCTGATATGTGATTCCTTCTTTCATACAAGGTATTTTACAAGTCCGCAAAGATATACAGAAGCCGAGAGCAATGCAAATGAACTTGTTCGGTTTGCACTGCTCTATGTATTGACCTGTCTGCGGGACTACTGCCCCTGACGCAGCATCTCTTCCACGATCCAGTCCATTCCGGCGTACCGGTCAAGTATCCACAGGACGTAGCTGATGTCCACGCAGACAGTCTTGCCGTACTGGGGATGGAAGTAGACATCCGAGCATAGGGATTCCTTGTTGCCGTCGAAGGCCAGGCCGGTAAGCTCTCCCCTGGAGTTGAGCACGGGACTGCCCGAGTTGCCTCCGGTGATGTCGTTGTCGGTGAGGAAATTGACCCGCATTCCTCCGTCTGCCGGCCGGCTCCTGACTTCCTCTTCGAGCAGAGTCCTGAACTCCGGCTTCAGCCCGTATTCGTACTGTCCCGGGTCGTATTTTTCCAATATGCCGCGCATGGTGCTGCCGCTCAGGCAGGTCACTCCGTCCCTGGGAAGCAGCGGGCCTACCGTCCCACGGCTGAGCCGCATGGTGGAGTTGGCGTCCGGGTACTGCCTCATCCCCTCCTCCTTTCTCATGTTGTACAGGGCTGAGGTGTACTCCTTTTCGAGGGCATGTATCTCAGCTGCGTCCGACGGCGGCAGGGATGCGGAAGTGAACAGCTGTATCAGAGGGTCGGACATAATCTCTCCGTATGTGCGCGGTCTGGAGGTAAATGCCTTGAATGACGCGCTGTCCCTCAGGAATGAGGCACCCACGACCGAATCCGTATAGCCATCTGCGTCATTCCGGATGGAGGCGGCAGCAGCCGTCAGGTACTCTCCCCAGTATTCCGGGTGCAGATGCTCTGTCAGCTCCCCCAAGGACCAGGCCAGCATCCGGGTCTCGGCCTCCGGCACCATCTCCCTGTAGTGTCCGAGGGCCGTGCGCATCAGAGCCGCGTGACGGCTGAAGTCCAGGGTGTCCGCGCCGCCTTCATTCCGCTGCTGGGCACGTATCATGTTGTTTATCCTCATGGCCAGCAGATAGTATTTGGAACTGCGCACGTATGCTTCCCGGTAGTAGACCCTCTGCACTGCATTGTCTTCGGTGGCGGCATACACTGAGTCCATTCTTTCCTTTAGACCTCCCCAGCGGCTGAGGCGGAGACTGTCGCTCTTTATCCATTCCCACAGCCTTGCCTCTTCGGTCTTCCTGATGTCCGTCACTCCGTAGCGTCTGACTGCCTCGGCCTGTCCCTGGTAGAGTTCCTGCACATTGGATGTACTGAAGTAGGTGTCCGCATAGATCAGCCTCACTGCCGGGTCGCTCTCCATCCATCCGGCCATGATGCCGAGCCGGTGGCCCTGCATCCGGCACATCAGCGGAGCTTCGGTCAGCGGACCTCTTTCCACAGACCACGACGAGGAGTACCGGTCTGTCCTTCCGGGATATCCTATGACGAATGTGCTGTCCCCGTCCTGCACGCTCTCACCGGCGATTTTCAGGATTTTGTCTGGCTTGAGAGGAATGTTGTCCGGTGAGTAAGACGCACCGCTGCCGTCAGGTGCCGTGTATATCCGGTAGATGGCGAAATCCCCCTTGTGCTGGGGCCATTCCCAGTTGTCTATATCACCTCCGAATGCCGCGATGGATACCGGAGGGGCCGCTACCAGACGCAGGTCGCGGTAAACCTCATACAGGTAGATTACCTGCCGCTCTCCCTTCCACATGGTTGCAAGGGAGGCTTCATAGCCGGTCTGTTCCGAGTATTTTTTCTCCAAAAGCCAGCCTATCCTACGGTTTCCGTACCCTCTGCCGGCACGCCGCTCGCTCTCGCGCAGGACTTCCATCTCCCCGGTTACGTCCACTGTCCCCCGGAGAAAATACGCGCTCTTGCCCTCTATGGGTATCTCCTCCGAGGCCCTGAAGGCCCAGAATCCGTCTTCCAGGTAGTTGTGTCCGGGAGTACTGATGGCCGCGATGTCGCTGTAGGCGCAGTGATGGTTGGTGATGAGCAGTCCTTTGTCCGAGATCATGCTGCCGGTGCAGCCGAAGTCGAGGGATACCACGGCCCCGCTTGCTGAGAGCAGTACCGAGTCGTTGACGGACTGTATGGGCCACATTCCTTCATCCGCAGATGCGGTGCGAGTCAGGGAGATGCCCAGAAGGCATCCCGTCGAGAGGAATATGGTAATGAATCTGTGTCGGAAAGAAGTTGTCATATGTAAATATCAAAATGTGAATCCTATACTCAGTCTGGTACAGTGCCGTGCAGCACCTTCGGGCATGAGGTCTCCGAGGGCGGTCTGCATGACCCATCCGGCGCTGACGCTCAGCACTGAACCCCTGGTCTGCGGGACAGTCCATCCGTAGCGGAGATCCAGTCCTGTGTCGATGCGGGAAGAGGCCAGGAAACTATATTCTTCCATAAGGGGACCCTCAAGCTGAAGCGGGGTCTCTCCGATGGTGATTTCCATGTCCGAGACATTGTACACGTGGTCGGGTGTACTGCTGTAGACGTGCTTCCACCGTACGGATGGGCTGATACTCCACTGGCTGCGTCCCTTGTACCAGTGTCCGGCCAGTTTCAGGTAAGGCTCTGCTGAAGAGATACTCTGGCTGAAATACACCGGGTATTCCTTCGCTGTCCGGCTCATGTCGCTCCAGGATGCGCCTGCAGTAACTTCCCAGCGGACCTGCATCATGCTCCGGGCTGACCGCCAGGTGTAGTGGAGGTCAGCATATCTCCACAGGCTGGAGTAGGAGTTGATGGGGTCGCCGTATGTGACCCATATCCTCACTCCCGAGTCCGGGTCCAGTTCCTGCCGCTGCAGGAAGCGGTAGCCCAGCATTTGGCCGGATACTGCGGATGCCTCCAATCTGTGCGAGACTCCCCACGTGAGTATAAGCCGGTCGCTCCATGTCAGGGTGCGGGTATCACCGTAGCGCAGGTTGTTGTAGCCGGTCTCGGTCTGGCTGCCGTAGTCGTAGTCCAGGGACAGGACGTTCATGATTCTCGTTTCCCCGAGCAGCAGCTCCAGAGTAAGATTGCCGCTGACAGCGGAACTGATGAGTATCCGGCTGTGGTCGGCCCCGGAATATCCGCTGCTGGTGTAAAGCCAGAGTCCGTAGATCTCGAAGAGGTACTTCTCTGTGGATTCGTCTATCTGAGTGTAGTCCGTTTCCTCGGTGTACCTGCTGTAGGTGAGGTCCAGTCCGGCCCGGAATGTCCTGGTGTGGAACACCACTGACGGGGTTATGCTGAAATCCATGACTGTATTTTTGTTGCGCAGGTCTTTGTGCTTGGACAAGAGAGAGGATCCGTAGGAGAGAAGCAGTCCCAATGAGGTGTGCTTTCCGGCCTGAAGGGCGGCTCCTGCGGCCATGGAGTAGGTCTCGCGGGAGATGTTTCCAGGAATGGAGTCGGCCAGCATGAAAGGACTGCGGTACGGGTCTGCGAAGCCTCTCCATCGGCTGTTCTGCCCGTAGTCGTAGGTGTAGCCGAAGCGTCCGTAAAGAAATGTCCTGCGTATGCGCATATAGGAGCTGACGGATGCCCCGGCCCTGACTTCGGAAGCAGGGGTATAGATGTTCCGCAGATTCCCTTCAGAGTAGTCCGCAGTGAGGGCGGCATGGCTTAGGGACGATACGGTATCGGTCAGGAAAAATGTGTTGAGGGTGTGCGCAGCCATGTTGCTGCCTTCCAGCCACGGACTGGCCCAGCACAGCCGTCCTGGAGTAATCAGGGATTTGTCCGGCATTTCTTCTGCACGGACCGTACGGACTGTGGCCGTGAATAGAGACAGAAGCAGGAATATGTGACGAACCGTGCTCATGGGACTACTGTCTTAGTCTTGGGGACAGGGGACTGTCGGGGATGAAGTCCGTGTCCGAGTTGTTGGTGTCCATGAATATCTCTATGCCGTCCTCGACTCTGTCGAGGATGCGGGTGACGCACTTGCCGGAGTATTTGGCCGAGCGCATCCAGGTATAGGAGGCGTCCACGGTGGAGGGCAGGCGCTTTATGGCCCCTTCCGGAGTGTCCACACATTCTACCCCGTCGATAATCCACGAGGCGGGGATGTGCCAGTATTTGGTCCCTGAGGTCTTGCCCGGCTCATACCTTTCCCATATTTCCGGATGAGCCCGGTATTGGGTGACTCCCATCTCCGGCTTGAATACCACGAAGGCCGGCGAGCTGTAGGAGAGACCCCACGCCGTACCCTGTCCGGCCATGTAGCAGACCATAGGGGTGACTCCGGCTGATATTTCTTGTCCGGTCAGATGGTCGGCATAGCAGCCGAAATGGGCTTTGTTGAGCTGTAGCCCCGAGGTGGCTCTGTCAGAATGGTCTACGGCTGCCCTTACGGCCACTACACAGGATTCTCCCGGGGCCAGTGCCCAGGTATTGCCGTCTCCGGGGAACATCCAGAACATCTGGAAAATGGCTACGGTGTCACTGCCCTCCCAGGCATTGTTGCCGGTGGTGGAGTTGGCCGGGAAGACGCAGGCCACGCAGGTGGAGTCGAGGTAGATGACCTCTCCTTCCGGACCGGCGTTGTTGTACAGCTCGAAATACTGGTCCCTGAGGTAGTTGGCCCCCTCAAGGGTGGAGGATCCGTGGAAGTAGAGCTCGCGTATGATCAGGGGGTTGGGGGCGGCTACGTTGAGCAGCAGCTCTATGGTAGAGCCCTCCGTGCTGCCGTCGTCGGCGATAATGCCCTCTTCGGTGAGGATGAATTCCGTCGTGGAGCCGTTGACCGCGGTGCGGGTGTCTTCGAAATAGGCCGAGGCCAGCAGGTCGTATTTGCCCGGACGGACGTGGAATACGGCTTTGCCGGACGTATCGGGCCGGGCGGTGTAGGTCAGCTGGATATCCTTTGCCTGGAGTTTGATTTCCACCATGGAAAGGTCTATGCCGGCATCAGTCTCCTCCGGGAGGACCAGCTGCACTTCCAGCAGGGCTGAGCTGTCCTGCTCCCTGAGGCATGATGTCAGGGCCAATGCGGCTATTAGTATGAAGATATGGGCTTTTCTCATTTGATGGTGATTTTTACCTCAGCTCCGAAGTATATCGGGGTGTTGCGGTCGGAAAGGTAGCCGGTGACGCTGTTGCGCACCCGGCCCCGGAAATTGAGGAAGTTGTTGGCGTAGAAAGAGACGGTGGCTATGTCCTTGATCTGTTTTGTTACACGGATGTTGAGCATGCCGTAGAAGGGATAGCTCTGGCGGATGTAGTAGTTGGCGGTGTTGGTGCTCAGGATGAGGTTGGCGTATGTGGGATCTGCCTCCATTTCCTGCGTGAACGGTATGATGTCTCCTGCCCGGTTGATGATGTACAGGGGGTTGATGAGCTTGGTGTGTTCCCTGTCGTTGAGGGCCTCCGCGCCTGACACCCTGCGGCCTGACTCGTCGTAGAAATATGGCTGGGATACTCCGTTCACCTCCGACAGGCTCTGGCTGCGGTCGAGGAATACCATCTGGGCGGTGAGTGTCATGACCATGGCTATGCGGGGAATGTGGGTGACTATCATCAGGTTGGTATTCAGTCTCTCGCGGACTGATCCATTGGATGCGGAGGTGCTTCCGGCGTAGACTCCCACGTAGGGGTAGGAGCGGCCTCCGGTGCCTCCCGAGTAGAGCCTCATGGTCTCTCCGCCATTGTGGGTCTCTATATTCATGTATGCACCGCTTAGACTTATCGTGGTGTTGAGGGCCCTGATACGGGCGAAGTCCAGGGCTATCTCCACTCCCCACTTGCGGTTGGTGATGTTGTTGACTGGCCTGGAATAGGACATGAACGTCGTGTCGGTGATGAATGGCAGGGTCTCCCCGCCCACACTCACCTGTCCGTCGAGGAATACGGGCCGCACTCCCGAGGGCAGGGTCGTCTGGGACGGGTTGCCGTCCGCTCCCCATGTATAGCCGTAGCGGTTGTACATCATGGGGACGTATTCCGTGACGAAGCCGTAGCCGTCGGTCAGGTATTCGTTGAAGTACACTATCGAGCCGCTGACAGCAGTGGCGTCGAACTCCACTCCGGCCTCTATGTTGCGGGAGCGCTGGGGGGTCAGGTCCGGGTTGACGGTTTCTACCTTCTTGGTGGTGATCACGTTCATGCCATAGCCGTTGGCGTCGAAGTCATTGTAGGAGAAAGACACCATGTCCTTATAGGCCGCCTCCGGATAGAGATAGACCATGGACGGCATCTTGTACGATATACCCCAGCCGCCCCTTATGCTCAGTTCCCGCAGCCATGATGACGGGCCGTTCCCGGCTATATGGTATTTGAGGTTGGCCCTCGGCTCTGCGGTGAGAAAATTGGATGTGCCGATGCCGCCGGCCATCAGTCCGTTGATGCGGACTCCGGCCTGAATTTCGAGTGAAGTGGGACCGAGAGGGAATCTCAGATTGTCCTCGATGTAGCCGGTCAGCCGGTGAAGGAACGGTATGTCGGAGTAGGACCTTTCCCTCAGGGATGTGGATGCTCCCGGGTTGGGAGGACAGAGGGGGTCGAACACCTTTCCCTCTCCCACATTGCCCTGAACCTTCCACTCTCCTCCCAGCAGGACGCGGTTGGAGACTTTTCCGTACTGTCCGAACTGGTTGGCCGTCAGTTTTATGTTGGCGTCTACAGGCTCTCCGTAGACACTCACGTCAGAATAGTACTGCGGCTGTGTGAAGAAGCCTGTGCCCGTGAAATCCTCCCGTACTGTGGCCACGGGAGTGTAGCCGGCCGAGCCCTGGTAGCTGCGGTCGCGGGAATACTGGTCGGACCAGCTTCCGGTGGCCAGATATTCCAGGCTGGAGATCCATGGCCGGTTGATGTTCCAGCGTCCGTTGATGTTGAGACGCAGGCTCAGGTCCCGGGACTGGGATATCTCGTCCAGGAAGAGGTCGGGGTCGCTGATGTTGGTCGCATTGGACCATCCTGCCCTCAGCCTGGCGTTGAAGGTAAGGCGCCGCTGTGCGAATGAGTTGGAGTAACCGGCCTGGAAGTTTACCCGGTTGAAGGCCGAGGTGGGGGTGCGCACGTCCGATACGGCATTGGCATAGTCCGCGTCGAAATTCATCACACCGCGGTTTTCCCCAAGGGAAAAGCCTTTCCCGAAGGAGACTTGCTTGAGCTGAGGGTCGGCCTTGAGCCTCACCTGCCAGGGAGTCACTCCTGCTTTTGTGTTGACTATCACCGCTCCGGAGGTCATGTCCCCATAGACTACGGAAGGGATGCCGCGGATGACCTCGACCGATTCAATATTGTCCGTGGATATCTGACGGACATCTATGCCCCCTCCTGCGGTAGAAGCCGTGTTGCTGTTGCCGGAGTTGACTGCCGTTCCGGCGGAGAGCATCTGCATGTTGGCGTCATTGCTCAGGGCTGCCCCGTCGAGGATGAGGGCCGTGCCGGCTATATTGGCCGAGTTGTCGCTGATGTCGCGGATGGACAGGGTGTTGGCCGATGTTAATGATGGGTTGGATGTCACGCTGCCGGGAAGGAGCTGCATCACGTCCCTCAGGCTGGAGGGCTGGACGTGCTCTATGGTCTGGGTGGAGATGCGGGATACGGAGCTGAGGCCTCCGCCCTCCTCGGCTGTGACCACCACTTCGTTCAGATAGAGGCTGGATATTCTCAGCCGGATATTCAGGTCCGTGATGTCGCGGCCGGAGATGCTGATGCCGATGCCCCGGGACTCATATCCAAGCAGGGAGATCTCCATGATGTAATGTCCCTGAGGCAATGGACCGATGCTGAACCGGCCCTTCTCGTCAGTAGCGGTCCACAGACCCAGTTCCCTCACTACGATTTCAGCCATGTACAAAGCCTCTCCGGAGGTGCTGTCGGTGACAGTTCCGGAGAGGCTGTATCCGTCTTGGCTGCTGCTTGCGCGGGCATCCGAAGCAGTCAGTCCAGCCAGCAGTACAATGGCTGCGATGATGCGTCTGAAGAGAGGCATCGGCTACTCTGCGTCCTTGATGCAGCGGACGTTGGCTCCGCCGTAGTTGGCGATGTTGGCGACGGTGAATCTCTGGTACTTGGTGGTTACGGTCTTCATCAGCCCCTTGTTCTGCGAGGTGATGACTCCTTCATCGTTGACGGTGTAGCTGTTGCCGGTAGAGAGGATGATATATCCGGGCATTGCTGAGGAGTAGCGTCCGGTTGCCCCTGAGTTGTTGCGCTGAACGAAACCGCCGAGGACTGTGTTGAAGCCGGCTGCATCCAGATTGTCGATGGAGGCACCCTCCTGGTCATCATCCCAATAAGCCTGTATCAGCTCCTCTGCCTCTGCCTGAGTGGGAATGTGCCAGCCGTCGGGGCAGATGCCCTGAGTACCCTCGAATGAGGTGTAGTTGCTTTCATTCACGTCCCCGGGCTCTATGCCCATGGCTGTGAACGGAGAATAGAGCAGGCCGTACTTGGCTATGCTGTCCGCATCTGTCATGGCCACGTCGCTGCCGAAGTTGGGATACCAGAGGCCGGAGCCATCGGCGGGGTCGGAGGATACAATCATTCCATCAGGTATATACCTGAGGTTCTCCACCATCCATGTGCGGCCGTCCGCCAGCACGGCTGTCTGGTACAGTTCCCCGTCGATGAGAACTGTATTCTCAGGCTGTGCGGCCTCCTGGTTGACAGTGAGTGTGGCCGTAGCGGTGCTCTCACCGCTGGTACATGTGAATACGACGTTGAAGGATGTGGCTGTGCCCTCCAGTGGATTCTGCCCTACCGTGATATTTACAGTGGCGTCTCCCTCGCCGCTGGCCGGGGAGACCTCGATGTATTCTACGTCATGAAGTGCGCTCCACGAACTGTTGGATGTGATGCTGACTTGATAGGTGCCGCCCTCTCCGGGAACGGAGATGCTTGTAGGCTCGATTGAGATGCTGGGGGCGGGATGTTTTTCCTCGCATGAGACGGATGCCATGAGCACTGCACCTGCGAGGACAGAAATAACAACGCTTCTTTTCATGAATGTCAAAATTTTAAAAACAGGCCCAAAGTTACGCGCTCGCCTGTATCGGCACAATCCCTACAAATGACTATTCACGGGGGCTTCAATCCCTATAAATGATGACATGATGCGGACACAAAACCGCTTTTAACTGTTTGATTTAAAAAACGAAAATGTTATATTTGCAATGTTGATTCTGATTTATTCCAAAACATCTTTTAACTATGAGTGACAACGATAGAACTGCCTCTATGTCAGGCCTCCTCGTAGGAAATGAACCGATCGCTAAGGTTTCCGACGTGGAGTACAGCAAAGTCCAGTCCTATTTCGAGATGCTCGATGCGGTCTCAAGACTTACTTATCAGTCAATTTATGTAATGGATTATTGTAAGATGAACTTTCTGTATGTTTCGGACAATCCTATCTTTCTTTGCGGCAGCTCCCGGGAGGAGGTCATGGCGAAGGGTTTCGATTTCCTTATCGAGCAGTGTAAGCCGGAAGAAGTTCATGCGTTGATTGAGATTAACAGAGCATCCCTGGATTTTATTCACCATCTGCCGGTATCCGAGCGTACCCGGTACAGTGTTTCATACAACTACCACATCCGCAGTCCCCGTATGGGCGAGTGGAGGCTGGTTCACCACAAGCGTACCCCCCTGGCTCTTTCGGATGCCGGAGAGCTGTGGCTGATTCTGTGCTCGATTGACTGGGCACCTGATGATTCCGTCCTGCGGGCCGCTGTCACCAGCGAAATATCATCCAAGGTGTGGTATTACGACCTTGACACGATGACATGGAAAGAGAGCCCTCAGGAGATTCTTACGGACCTTGAGAAAGCGGTGCTCATTCTCTCCAACAGAGGCTTTACCATGAACGAGATCGCCGATGCCATCTTCAAATCGGTAGACTCTGTCAAAGGTTACCGAAAGTCCCTGTTCGTCAAGCTGGGAGTCAGCAACATCACGGAGGCCATAGCCTGTGCTAAAGCCAGAAAGCTGGTTTAGTTCATGTCGTCCTTGGCGGAATAGAAGTAGAAGTTCGGAAAAAACTTTACGAATTTGCCGCACGCGAGTTTGTAGAGCAGATTGGTGCATACGCCTCCCGCGATGTACGCGGCTATCGACATTTCGGGCAGGCGTTCTTCCTTTGTGTCTACGGTGGCCCACAGCAGCTGGTCCAGCCATATCTTGGGATTGGCCTTGTGGTCGAAGTACCTGTCTATGTATTCTATGACTGCCCGCTCGAAACGTTCTTCAGCAGCATCCCCGTTCTCTTTAAGTGTCGCCAGCCTGGGTTTACCGGGCTTGACGACCACGACGAGGGAGGCGAAGCCTATGTTGTAGGGATGTATGACGGTGATGTTCATATTCTCACAGACATTGTCAAAAGCGAGATTGGTCTCGGCCCGGGATTCGGCACTGATGTCGATTGCGTTGACGGCGATGTTGTGTCCTTCCAGCAGGGCTTCGGCGTTGTCTTGATTGATTGTCCGGTCTATGACCCTGATGTCTGCGTCGGGGTTTATGGATAGAAGGCGTCTGCCTACGGCTTCAGCTTTGTTGTGTCCGATGTCCTCCATGGTGAAATTGTGGCGGTTGAGATCGGACATCTGAACACTGCTGTTGTCTACCAGGGTCATTTTTTCGAAGCCGAGTCTTAGAGCGCATTCGGCTATTACACTGCCGGAGGCAGCTCCGCCGATAAATACCCTGCAGTTTCGGATTGTCTCCTGCTCCTGGTCGGAGATGAAAATCCGATTGTAGTCATACCGTCCCATAATATTGAATTTTAGATTTATTCCAAAGGTCCCTTAAAAAATCTATTTATCCTATACCCAAAAGGGTAAAGGTTAATTAATTCTAAGGACGGGAGACTGTTCGGATATCTATAAAAAATTTTTAGAAAAGAGGTTTATTGCCTGCCCGTGACATATTTTTCGATGACCTCAGGATAGGCCTTTTCCAGCTCATGGACTTTGGCGAAAAGAGTCTCGGGAGTGTCTTCGGGCGTAACTGTGCAGCGGGCCTGGTATATGGTCTTGCCATGGTCGTACTGGCTGTCGACAATGTGGATGGTGATACCTGATTCCTTCTCGCCGGCTGCTATTACGGCCTGATGGACATGGTCTCCGTACATGCCCTTGCCTCCGTACGACGGCAGGAGGGCGGGGTGGATGTTCAGGATGCGCTCCGGGTATTCCTCCAGCAGGTATCCGGGCACCTTGAGCAGGAATCCGGCGAGTATTATGTAGTCCGTCTCCAGATTGGCCAAAGCTGCGGTGAGGGAGGTCTGCTTTCCATTATATAATAAGGTGTTGTTCCTGAACTCGGCTCCGGTGAATGTCCAGTGGGGGATGCCGAGCCTCTCCGCGCGGGTGAGGACATAGGCGTCTTTCCGGTTGCACAGCACGCCTTTTACGGTGTAGGTATTCCTTTCTTTGGACCAGTTGATGATGTTTTCTGCGTTAGAGCCTGAACCAGAGGCAAATATGACGATATTAGGAGTTTTTTCCATCATTGAAAAGCAGGATAGGATTCTTGCAAAGTTCATAAAAATTTCATTATTTCAAAAATTATATGTTCATTTGCAGCAAATTTTGATTTAATAACTAACAATTAACTAAAGTTTAAACCATGGCAGATGTTGTTTCTGAAGTAACCGCCATCATCGTCAACAAACTCGGTGTTGACGAGAGCGAAGTTACCCGCAATGCAAGTTTTACCAACGATTTAGGTGCTGACTCCCTCGATACAGTCGAGCTGATTATGGAGTTCGAGAAGAAGTTCAATATCGAGATTCCCGATGATGCAGCCGAGAAGATTTCGACTGTAGGCGAGGCTATCGACTACATCGAGGAGCATACCAAATAATTACTGCATGGGTCTTAGGAGAGTAGTCGTAACAGGACTCGGCACGATCAACCCTCTGGGTAGTACAGTAGAGGAATATTTCTCCAGTCTGGACAACGGAGTCAGCGGTGCTGAGCTGATAACAGCTTTCGACACTTCTCGTTTCAAGACCAGATTTGCCTGCACGGTCAAGAATTTTGATCCCGCGGCGCACGGTATCGACCGGAAGGAACTGAGGCGGATAGACCGTTTCGCTCAGTTCGCGATGGCTGCGGCCTTTCAGGCTGTGGCTGACAGCGGCCTGGACCTTGAGAAGATTGACAAGGACAGGGCCGGAGTCATACTGGGCTCGGGTATCGGAGGTATAGGCAGCCTCACAGAAGAGTTAATGGGTTATTGCGAAGGGGAACATGTCCCTCGCTTTAGCCCATTTCTTATTACCAAGATGATATCGGACATGGCTCCCGGTCTGATATCCATTCACTATGGATTTGCGGGGCCCAATTACACTACCACTTCGGCCTGCGCCTCGTCCTCCCACGCCATGGGCGACGCTCTCAACCTGATACGTCTCGGTAAGGCCGACGTGATACTTACCGGCGGGGCGGAGGCTCCCGTCACCATTCCTTCCATCGGAGGGTTCAATGCCTCCAAGGCTCTTTCCACCAACAACGAAGAGTACATGACGGCCTCCCGTCCCTTCGATGCCACCCGCGACGGTTTCGTCATGGGCGAGGGCTCCGCTGTCCTGGTATTCGAGGAACTGGAGCACGCCCTGGCCCGCGGGGCCCGTATCTATGCCGAGGTGGCCGGTGCCGGAATGAGCGCCGACGCCTATCACATCACGGCACCCCTTCCGGACGGCAGCGGTGCGGCCAAGGTCATGCGGCTGGCTCTTGAGGATGCCGGTCTCAGGCCGGAGGAGGTGGATTATATCAATGTTCATGGAACTTCCACACCTCTCGGAGATGTAGCGGAGTTGAGAGGAGTCAGGACTGTTTTCGGAGATCATGCGTATAAGCTCAGCATCAGCTCCACAAAGTCCATGCACGGCCATCTGCTCGGTGCTGCCGGAGCGGTAGAGGCGCTTGCCTGCATCCACGCGATACAGTCCTCAGTTGTTCCTCCGACCATCAACTTCGCGCATGAGGATCCGGAGATAGATTATCGCATGGACCTTACTCTCAATAAGGCGGGACATCGTGCGGTCAATGTGGCCCTTAATAACACCTTCGGTTTCGGAGGCCACAATTCCTGTCTGATTTTCAAATCTTTCTGATATATTTTCCCAGATGATTATCTGGGAATCATTCCGAATGTAAGGGTAATGGTGGGATGATTCTCGGCGGACGGACCGTTGAGGATGATCTTGTTGTAGTTGCTGTTGTCAAATCCGTAGTCAGTGGTTCCGTAATAACTGTCGGTGACCGTAAGGAGCGGGGCTATCCACAGGTCCATGGACCCGTCAATCTCTTCTTCAGGCGTAATCAGCAGTTTCTGCAGATGGCTTGTAACATCCATGCTGTAGACCATGTTGGACCGGTCTATGGCTCCTGCAGAGGATGAGGACGCGTAGACTTCATCCAGGGGAGCATAGGTGCGGAGGCTGTCTGTCGCCCAGGGTGTGCTTGTGAATGCGTAGATGGTCGAAGGGTGCTCCTTGTCGAATCTGTCGTAGCTTTCGGGCTTGCTGTAGGGGAATTTGATTTCGGCCCTGGACAGCAGAAGCGCATATTCATCGAGGTCATCTTCGGCTATCCATTCTTCCAGCATCTGCTTGAGGGCCTTGGCCGGTATGAGTGGCTTTATGCCTGAGAGACCTTCCAGATACAGGTGTTCTCCCGGAGCATCGCTCTCAAGGTTCGCTGAAGTGGTGGTGAAGTTGTTCAGGGCGGTATAGTAACCGAATACGAAAGACTCGGTGGTGTCTATTCTTTCCACGCTGCCGTCGCTCCTGACGACGTCCGTGCGGTAGTCGAGGTTGATGGTGGAGCTGCCCAGATTGATGTAGTTGAGTCTGCCTCCGGCTGCCGAGCCTACCGGAGCCTCGGCCTGAAGGTAGAGACCGTGTATTTTCTCGGAGAACAGGCCCAGGTCCTCAAACTCCTCAGGGGTTACCGTCAGCAGCTTGGCCGCAAATTCGTCGGTGAGGTCTATCCTGATGTCTCCCTTTCCGTAGATGACCGGATCGCTGACTGTCACCGGGGTGGCGCTGTACCGGTCCGGAGTGATGGAGTTGCAGAAAATCAAGGTGCTGTCTATAGGCGAGGTGAGCTCGTATATCTTGATGCGCTGGTGAATGCCTTCCTGGCTGCTCTCTAAATAATAGGTGGAGTCTATGGATAGCGTGAGGTATGCGCCCAGCAGTTCCGCGTTGTCTCCGTAGTCGGTTGAGTCGGAATAGGGCAGGATGTAGGAGGCCGCATGCGCCATGACTGTACCGAAGACCTCGTCGGTCATCGTGCCCACCAGCATGTTGGAGGTACCGGTGCACTGGACGGAGTCACTGACCCGGTTGATTACAGGAAGATCGAATGTTTTGGTTCCCAATGTTATGGTCGCTGAGCCCGGGATGAGTCCCTCGCCCATTGTGCGGTCGTTTTCTATGCATGATGCAGCCGTCACTGCGGCTGCCAGAATTGTCAGGAAGCGGAGAGCTGTTCTCTTACTGGGCATCACTGTCTGTTAAATTGTCGTAAAACTGGTTGTACTTCTGTATGTACGTGCCTTCCGTACGGTCTATGGGCATATATTCCAGTACGGGCAGTTTTCTGGACCCGATATATGCGGTCACTTCCGGACTGATGTTTTCGGCGCCCAGTATGGCGGCATCGGCATACTGGATAGCCAGTTTTGCAAGATTTATGCCATTCGGAGTCTTGAGCATCTCCACGTCCTTCGCACGTACGCCCGAGGTCAGGGCCTTGGTCTTCATGTCCGGAGAGAATTCCGCTTCCGGATATTCATTGTATAGCGATACCACCACCTTGGCGTCCGAGAATATGGGGTCGTTCTTGTAGGCTTTCTTGAGATAGAGCGGCACCAGGTACGATATCCATCCGGAGCAGTGCACGATGTCCGGTTTCCAGCGCAGCTTCTTTACCGTCTCCAGTATGCCGCGTGCGAAGAAGATGGCTCTCTCGTCGTTGTCTTCCATGAACTTTCCGTCCTCAGTCTCATATATGGTCTTTCGGTGGAAGTAGTCGTCGTTGTCTATGAAATATACCTGCATCCTGGCTGAGGAGATCGACGCCACCTTGATGACAAGAGGGCGGTCGATGTCGTGAATGACCATGTTCATCCCGGAGAGCCTTATCACTTCGTGGAGCTGGTTGCGCCTTTCGTTGACGCAGCCGTATCGGGGCATGAATGTCCTTATTTCTTTCCCGGATTCCTGTATACCCTGCGGAAGATACCTGCCGATTATGGAGATTTCGGTCTCCGGCAGATAAGGGTAAATCTCCGAATTGACGAATAAAACTCTTTTGGGATCTTTCATTTCAGGTACTTTTCTGCAAATATACGAATAAAATATCTAAAATAATCATCTTTTTATTTATCTTTGAGGGTTTTATGTAAAGGACCAAGATGGCAGGAAACGAAAGCAACATTCTGTACAGAAGACTGTTGAGGTCTTATTTCTCTTCTGTGATAAGCATAAGCCTTGTGCTTTTCCTGGTGGGAATGGCGGGCGTGCTCATCGTCAATGCCCGTTCCGTGTCCAATTATTTCAAGGAAAACATTACTGTTTCAGCCGTCCTTACCCCGGAGGCGGATGAGGCTGATGCCTCGGCGCTGGCGGACGAGCTGGAGACCTCCGGTTATGTCAAGGATGTGCGCATAATATCCAAGGAGGAGGGAACTGAGGAGATGAAGGAGATTCTCGGAGACGATTTCATGGATGTCTTCGAGGTCAATCCCATCCCTGTGTCCCTGGAACTTCAGATAGCCGCGGACTATATCTCGACCGACAGCCTGTCGGTGATAGAGAACTCCCTTATGGACTATCCGGCTGTGGACGACGTGGTCTACCAGCAGTCTCTGGTCGAGCTGCTCAATGCCAACCTGGAGCGGATAGGGCTTGTGGCCGGAGTCTTCGTCCTTCTGCTGCTCTTCATATCCGTGGTCCTCATCAACAACACTGTCCGGCTCAATGTGTATTCCAAGCGTTTCACCATACATACCATGCGCATGGTGGGCGCTACCAAGGGCTTCATTACCCGTCCGTTTGTGGGGCAGGCATTTTTCCAGGGACTGATTGCCGGAGCCATAGCCGATGTCTTTATCCTGGGAGCCCTGTATCTTATCCGCAATGAGTTCTACCAGCTTTTCTCCCTTTTCGACGCTGTCCTGCTGGGCGGAGTCATGGCCGCGGTGCTGGTGCTCGGCATGATTATCTGCATGGTCTCCACATCGGCGGGAGTAAGGAGCATGATATCGCTCAGCCGCAACGAACTGTATTATTAACACGATAAATTGGAAAATGGATAAATTCGCAATTCCCAAAGAGAACGTCCTCTATCTGATCATAGGCCTGGCCGTGATCATCCTGGGCTGCCTCTTCCTCATGGGCGGAGGCGCTGACAGCCCGGAAGTGTTCAACTACGCACTTTTCAGCTTCTCGAGAATGTACGTGGCTCCCCTGCTGATAGTCGGGGGCTTCGTCATCGAGCTGGTCGTCCTGCTCCGCCGCAGGCCCATAACCCTGTTCAGAAACCGTAAGGACAAGGAGGGCAGGAACTGATGGAATGGTTTCAGGCAGTGGTCCTGGGTCTGATCCAGGGCCTTACGGAGTTTCTCCCCGTCAGCAGCAGCGGACACCTCACCATCTTCAAGGCCATCTTCGGCATAGACGCCGACAATCTCAGCTTCGAGGTCGCCGTCCACGCCGCCACCGTGCTCAGCACCATCGTGGCCTTCCGCAAGGAGATATGGGACATCATCGGCGGTGTCCTAAAGTTCAAGTACAATCCGCAGACAGAGTATTTCCTGAAGATCTGCGTATCCATGATCCCAGTATTCATCGTAGGAGTCTTCTTCAAGGATTTCGTGACTGATATTTTCGGCTCCGGCCTCATAATCGTGGGCAGCATGCTGGTTCTTACCGCAGTACTGCTGACCCTGGGCGAGACGCTCTCGAATCGTCAGGCCCGCAGGGCCGCCGTAGAGGGACGTGAGCCCGGACGCGAGGTGGGCTGGTGGGATGCCCTCATCATAGGCATTGCCCAGGCTTTCGCCGTGATGCCCGGACTCTCCCGTTCCGGTACCACCATTTCCACCGGCCTTATGCTCGGAGTCAAAAAGAGCTCCATGGCGCAGTTCTCCTTCCTGATGGTGCTCATCCCGATACTCGGAGAGGCTTTCCTGCAGCTCGTGGGAGGGGATTTCTCCGCCTCGTCCTCTGGTATCTCCGCTCTCTCCCTTATCCTCGGCACCCTCACGGCCTTCATCTCCGGCTACATCGCCTGCCGCTGGATGATCCGCATAGTACAGAAGGCCCGTCTGCGCTGGTTCGCCCTTTACTGTCTGGTGGCCGCCGCATTCTGCTTCATCTTTGAGTCACTGGCCTAGGAAGGACGGATGGCCGGGAGAAACAGATATTATTTTATCTCGGACGTCCATCTGGGTGTCTGCGGATGTGACCCCAGGGAACTGGAGGACCGTTTCGTATCGCTGCTCGGGAGAGTCCGGGACGATGCGGCCGGGGTCTTCCTGCTGGGGGATATCTTCGATTTCTGGTATGAGTACCGCTATGTCATTCCGCGGGGGCATACCCGGGCCCTGGGAGCACTGGCCGCGCTGACGGACAGCGGGGTGCCGGTGTGGTTCTTCCCCGGCAACCACGATGTCTGGGCCTACTCCTACTTCGAGCGCGAGTTGGGAATCAAGGTAGTCCGTGAGCCCTTTGTCACGGAACTCGCGGGTCGCCGCTTCTGCCTGGGGCACGGAGACGGGCTGGGCCGCAATGAGCCGGGATTCAGGCTGATCCGCTGTATGTTCCACAACCGGGTGCTGCAGGTGCTCTTCTCCGCCATTCACCCGCGGTGGGCTTTCGGACTGGGCTATGCCTGGGCCTCCCATTCCCGTAAGGTGAAAAATGATCCGGAACGTTCCTCCCTCTACCGGTTCCGCGGAGAGGAAGAGCCTCTTTACCGCTTCGCGGACAGTTTCGGAAGACAATGGAATCAGGAGCATCCCGGGGAGGGAATCGACTACTACATTTTCGGGCATTACCACACTCCGGGGGAGATAGACATCCCCTCGGGAGGACGGATGGTCATCCTGGGATGCTGGGTGGACGGCGGGGAATATGCCGTCTTCGACGGTGAGCGGCTGGAGATCAGCGCTGCGCCACGTCCAGCCGGGACCTGACCACCGGCTCGGGCGGATTCTGTCCGAATACAGAGCGGTACAGGACATTGAACTCCCCTTTCTGATAGAGGATCACCAGTTCCTCGGTCTGCCTGTCGGCTCCTTCCGGGTCGTAGGGCAGTTTCATGTCCGAGCCGAACAGCTTGGCGATGCCCTGCCAGAAACCCGCCGCCGCCCGTCCCTTGTACTCGTTGATGATCTCGTATGGCGTGATGCCGGTCTGCCGGTCTATAAGCCTCAGCAGCAGTTTGCCCTGGCTGACCGTAAGATTCCTCAGCGGTTTCTCGAATGTCTCGAACAGCTCCTTCTGGAGGATGTTGATATAGCGGTTGCGCTTGCCGCGCCTGAGTCCGTCCGTGGTGATGGTCGAGTCGGCCTCGCTCAGTTTCTCCTCGGCCAGCAGGGCGTAGGGGTAGGCCTTGGCGAAGTTGTGGACCAGACGGTAGTAGCGGCGCCACTCGCGGCCCTTGCGCACGGCGACTTTGTAGACCGGCTCGATCTCGTCCAGATAGACCGTGTCTCCGTTCTCATCCACGATGTACTGCATCAGCGAGGCGGTGTCCTTAGTTGCAGTCTGTGCCTGCCTGAGCACCTGCGGCCTGTCGGCCCTGCGGCTCTGGGCCTGCGCGTCCTGGAATACCGCTGCAAGGAGCAGGAGGATGACGATGTAATTTTTCACGGCCATAGTGTTGCGAATATACGCGTTTTATTCTAAATTTGCGCTGATGACAGATTATTCTTTCATACTCAACCTCTATCACAAGCCCGGCCGCGGGCTTTTCTCCTGCATTATCTGCTGATGCGGGCGCGTCGTCACGGGCATGTGTGCCAGGCCCATTTACCTTTTCACATTTTATTTTAACATTCAAGCAGATATTATCATGACAGAAAGAATAGAACTGCTGCGTGCGCAGTCAGTCAATGCAGAGCCTTCGCTGACCATAGAGAGGGCATTGATCGAAACCGAATTTTACCGGAAGAATGACGGGAAGTACCCTGTTCCCGTCATGCGTGCACGGAATTTCTATAACCTTTGCGCCAAGAAGAAGATATACATCGGCGACAACGAGCTCATCGTCGGCGAGCGCGGCCCCAAGCCCAAGGCCGTGCCTACATTCCCCGAGCTCAACTGCCACTCCGTGGAGGACTTCAAGGTGCTCCGAAGCCGCGAGATCCAGCACTACACTATCTCCGACCGCGAGATTGAGAAATATAAGAAGGAGGTGATTCCCTTCTGGAAGGGCCGCACCCAGCGTGACCGCATCTTCAACCACGTGCCAGAAAGCTGGAAATCCCTCTACGAGGCCGGTGTCTTCACCGAATTCATGGAACAGAGGGCTCCCGGCCACACCGCCCTGGACGGCAAGATGTACCGTATGGGCATGAAGGACTTCAAGGCCCGTATCGAGGAGCAGCTTTCCCGGCTGGACTTCCTCAATGACCCCGAGGCCACCGACAAGCAGGACGAGCTGAGGGCCATGGCCATCTCCTGCGATGCCCTGATACTGTTCGGACGCCGTCATGCCGACGAGGCCCGCAAGCAGATAGCCAGGATAGAGAAGGCTCTGGCCGGAGGCCCTGCGTTCAAGGTGACTCCGTTCTCCGGAGAGACTCAGGAGGACGCTTACAGGCGCCGTATCAAGGAACTTCAGGATATCATCGAGGTATGCACCTGGGTGCCTGAGAACGCCCCCAGGACATTCCGTGAGGCCGTACAGATGTACTGGTTCTGCCATCTCGGCACGATTCTCGAGCTCAACGGCTGGGACGCCATGAACCCCGGTCATTTCGACCAGCATCTGGCTCCTTTCTATGAGAAGGAGACGGCTGCCGGCACCCTCACCCGCGAGCAGGCCAAGGAGTACATCAGCTGTTTCTGGATCAAGGTCAACAACCATCCCGCTCCTCCCAAGGTGGGCATCACGGCCAAGGAGAGCGGTACATACAACGATTTCACCAACATCAACATAGGCGGAGTCAAGCGCGACGGCACCTCCGGAGAGAGCGAGGTGTCCTACATCCTCCTCGAGGTGCTCGGGGAACTGCACATCCTCCAGCCCGGCTGCTCCGTACACGTGAGCGAGAAGACCTCCGACGATCTGGTCAAGGCCGCCTGCAAGGTCATCCGTCTCGGATACGGCTATCCGTCCCTCTTCAATCCCGACACATACGTCCGGGAACTCGTCCGTCAGGGCAAGAGCCTGGAGGACGCCCGTGAGGGAGGCTGCAGCGGCTGTATCGAGGTCGGCGCCTTCGGCAAGGAGGCCTATCTGCTCACAGGCTATCTGAACGTGCCCAAACTTCTGGAACTGGCTCTGAACAACGGTGTTGATCCCGTCACCGGCCGTCAGATCAGCATCGCCACCGGCGACGCCAGGGAGTTCAGGAACTTCGAGGACCTGTACTCTGCTTTCCTGAAGCAGCTTGAGTACGTGGTGCTTGAGAAGATAAAGGTCAACAACTACATCGACCGGATGTTCGCCAAGTACGCTCCGGCTACCTTCCTTTCCGTGCTCATCGACGACTGCATCGCCAAAGGCAAGGACTACTACAACGGCGGTCCCCGCTACAACACCAACTACATCCAGTGCACCGGCCTCGGCACCGTCACCGACGCCATGTCCTCGATCAAGAAGCATGTCTTCGAGGAGGGCCGCTATACCATGGACCGGATGCTGGAGATGCTGAAGGCTGACTTCAAAGGCCATGAGTTCGACCGCCAGTGGATTATCAACCACACCTCTTTCTTCGGCAACGACGACGAGTACGCCGATTCCATCGCTGTACGTGTCTACAACGACCTCTTCAAGGCCATCGAGGGCCGTCCCAACATCAAGGGCTCGTGCTATCACATGAACATGCTCTCCACCACCTGCCACATCTACTTCGGCAAGGTGCTCGGAGCCTCGGCCGACGGACGCCATGCCTTCCTGCCCATCTCGGACGGAACCTCTCCCTCGCACGGCGCCGACACCCACGGACCCACAGCCGTGGTCAAGTCCCTGGGCAAGCTCGACCAGAGCCTTTCCGGCGGTACCCTGCTCAACCAGCGTCTGATACCTCAGATACTCAAGAAAGAGGAGGACCTCACCAAGCTGGGGCAGCTCATCCGCGCCTACTTCGGTCTCGGCGGCCACCACATCCAGTTCAACATCGTGGACACCGCCACTCTCCGCGACGCTCAGAAGCATCCGGAGCAGTACCGCGACCTGATGGTCCGCGTGGCCGGCTACAGCGATTACTTCAATGACCTCTGCGCCGACTACCAGGAGGAGATCATAGCACGTACTGAGAACGCCTCATTCTGATGATGTACCGGATATTCGACATCAAGCGGTACTCGATTAACGACGGACCGGGCATCCGGATTACATTTTTCTTCAAAGGATGCCCGCTGTCCTGTCTGTGGTGCCACAACCCCGAAGGCATATCCCGAACCCAGACCCGCATGTACACCCCCTCCAAGTGCATTCTCTGCGGGGCCTGCGTGCATTTCTGCCCTTCCGGAGCCCTCTCCGTGCCCCGGCGCGGCGCTTCCGGCGGTATCCGCTGCGATGCCTCCAGGTGCACCCTCTGCGGCAAGTGCGCGGAGGTCTGCCCCACGAAAGCCGTGGAGATGGCCGCCAGGTCCTATACCGCTGAGCAGATCTACGCCGAGATAGCCAAGGAGCGGCCCTTCTTCGAGTCCTCCGGCGGCGGAGTGACCTTCAGCGGGGGAGAACCGCTGTATCAGGGAGAATCCATTATTCCCCTGCTGGACTTCATTTCAGAGGCTGCCGCCCGCGACGGGTACACTCTGCACCGTACCCTGGACACTACGCTCTTCGCTCCGGAGGCTCTGGTGCGGGGGACCCTGGGCCGATGCGAATTGTACCTGGTGGACCTCAAGCACATGGACTCAGCGGTTCACCGCCGCTGCTGCGGAGTGCCTAACGAGCCTATCCTGAGCAACCTGCGCGTGCTGGCGGAGGCCGGCGCCGACTACATCATCCGTATACCTTATATAATAGGTGTCAATGCGGATGAGGCCAATGTCACCGCTACGGCCGCGTTCCTCGCCTCCCTTCCCCGTCTGCCTCGCTACGTCGAGCTGCTGCCGTACCACGACATAGGCAAGTCCAAACATTCCCGCATGGGGACGGTCTACAACCCGGATGCCGTGCCCATGTCCGCGCCCTCTGAGGCAGACCTGCAGGCAGCGGTGGATATATTTGCAAAATACGGTGTCCCGTCCAAGTTCTGACGGAACACCGTACCCTTTTCTTACGGAGAACCCTCCGCTTACATAGTCATCGACTTCTGGAGCTCGCGGGCTGACTGGAGGAACTCCTCTACGTTCATCTCCTTGAAGAAGAGCAGGCCGTGAGTGGTCCTGAGCCTCGGGCTGGGGTTCTGGTAGAAGAACGGCTTGCCGAGTACGTGCTGTACCTTCGAGAGCTGGTCCACCCAGATGATCTTGGCCAGGTCGCTGAACTTGCCGTCGAGCATGTAGCTCGGGAAGTCGGCGTGTACCTGGGAGGCGTAGCAGTTGCAGAAGGCGTTGTCGAACACGCTCATGGCGTTGAGCGATACTGGTACGATGTGGGTGGCCTCGGAAGGGAGGAAGCGGTACCATACGTTGCGGTAGCCCCAGATCTTGAGGTTGCTCAGATCGGCTTCCTTGCCCCACTCGCGGATGGCTTCGGCGATGGCCTGGAGCACCTTGTAGTGAGTGTCCGGACCGCTGCCCTCAGGGTCGAAGGCGATGCTGATCACGGTAGGCTTGATGGTGCGCAGCTCCTCGAGGATGGGGGCCACGTCACGCTCGCGGTTGGGCTGCTCGGTGAAGATGTCACCGGTGTAGAAGCCCAGGCGGAGGTGATGCACGTTCTCGTTCTTGATGCCGAAGAAGCCCCATACCAGTTCTTCCTCGAACTCGCGGATCATACCCTTGAGCAGGCGGATGTCGGCGGACATCTTCTGGCCGTCGTAGCTGCGGCGGGTCTCTTCGATGACGTCGAGGATCTTGGCTCTCAGCTCTTCCTTGCTCTTGACACCGTAGATCTCGATGAAGTCGCGTACCAGACGGTGGGCACGTCCCCTGCGGCGCTCCTCCATGTTGCCGGAGGCGACGTTGATCAGGGAATGATAGATATCCTTGTCGCGTTTCAGTTTCCATCCTTCTGTGAAGAAGTCGGGATAGTCGGTCATCTCGATCTTACCGGCGTCCAGGAATCCGATGGTCTCCTGCAGGGCGTCGATCAGGAAGTGGTTGGTCACGGCGTTGAAGCCGGAGGTCATCACCGAGAAGTGAGACTCGTTGGTCTCGTTGCGGGATACCCTGTGGATGTGGGGCAGCAGACCCAGGAGGATGTCGTCGTGGTGAGGGCCGGTGTAGTAGAATGTCTGGTTGCTCCAGGTCGAGGTGCCGCGGGCTATCTTGCGGGTCAGGGAGTCGATGACGCTCTGTACGGTGTGCTCGTCCAGACCGGGAATCATGCTGCAGTACTCGTCGGCCTTGAGGTCCTCGAGGGTGATCTTGTCACCGTACTTGTTGATGCGGTTGCAGCAGTCGATGACGGCGCGGTCGGTCTTCTCCTGGGACCAGGGGGTGTCCGTGTAGTAATGGTACACTGACTCATGCAGCATCGAGGCGGCTCCGGTGGTGAGGTAGAAGCGGGCGTTGGGCAGCTTCGAGAGCACCGATGCGGGATAGAGGTTGCAGGGAGTCTTCTCCAGGGCGTCGGCTACGACGGGTGCCTTGGCCTCTCCGGCAGCGAAGATGATGGCTACTGCATCGGGGTCGTGTGTGATGGTCTCCAGGCCGATGGTGATTACGGGCTTGATGCGGGATATCTCGATACCTCCGAGGTCGCTGGCGGCCGCAGCCTGGGTCTCGTAGTTGGTGTGGGTCAGGCGGGTGGTGGAGTGGGGGTCGCTGCCGCGGACGTTGAATGCGATGTGTCCGTCAGGACCGATGCCTCCGAGGAAGAATCCTATGCCGCCCATGTCCCTTACCTTCTGGTCGTAGGCCGCGCACCAGTTGTCGATCATGAAGATGGACTTCTGCTGCATTTCCTCGGCCGTGCTCCTGGCGTTTCGGTAGCGCAGGCTCAGGTCTATCACTCCGTCGGGGAACACCTCGGTGAAGTGCCTGCCGTCCACGAGGGGTATCTGCTCGCAGTTGATGAATATGCCCTTGGAGGCGTCCAGGCCGAAGTCCTCGACATAATATTTCTGCACGTAGTTGTAGAAGCTGTTGTGCTGGCGGGGGTCGATCGGGTAGAACTCGTCTATCTGTACGAAGTGCAGGCCGCGCAGGTCGGGCTTCTTATTAATAAGGAGTCCGCTCTCTTCCCTGGAGGCAGCGCCTTCCTTTGTGTCCCACTCGGTCAGGACCTTCTTGACCCATGCGATGAAGTACTCGGGAGTCTTGCCGGTAGGAAGGCTGATGACTCCGTCCGGATGCTCCGCTGCCCACTCCAGGAAGCGGAAGGCTGTCAGTTTTCCCAGTTTAGGGAAATTCTCTACAGTAATGTAGGGGATGTTGGTCGGAAATCTGTGTTCTACAGAGCCTATGTAGGCTTTCTCGACATTTGTGAAATTATTGAACATACCAAATACTGTTTTAAGCCACAAATATACACAGAAGCCGAGAGCAATGCAAGTTTACTTTCATTTCTCTTCTTGAATTGTCCTCCGGTCGAAAACGTACGCGCCGGATTTTTTTTCATTTTTATAAGTTCCTGATCATTGGTGCTTTGATATTAAAATTTTCCGGTCGAAAATGTGTTGAAAATTTTTCAAAAAAATCTTAAAAAAGTTTGGCGTTAAAGGAATTTGTAATATCTTTGCAGCCCCGTTTAATGGGAGAATTGTATTTAGTTGTTGAAAATAATAGACTTACAAAAAGTATAGACAATGTTACAACCAAAGAAAACCAAGTTCAGAAGGCAGCAGAAAGGCCGTATGAAAGGAAATGCTCATCGTGGAACTGAGCTCTCTTTCGGTTCTTTCGGCATCAAGACCCTTGAGTCGGCATGGCTCACAGGTCAGCAGATCGAGGCTGCCCGTCAGGCTGTAGTGCGTTACATGAAACGTGAAGGTAAGATTTGGATTCGCGTTTTCCCTGACAAACCTTACACAAAGAAACCGGCTGAGGTACGTATGGGTAAAGGTAAAGGTAATCCCGAGGGATTCGTAGCTCCCATCACTCCCGGCCGCATGCTCATCGAAGCAGAGGGTGTGCCTTTGGAAGTTGCCAAGGAGGCTCTCCGTCTCGGAGCGCAGAAGCTGCCTGTAACCACCAATTTCGTGGTCCGCAGAGATTATGTTGAACAGTAATAAACCGGAGGAGAAGAAATGAAACCCAAGGAAATCAGAGAAATGTCTATCAAGGACCTGCGCGAGCGCATCGAGACCGAGAAGGCCAACCTGGCGCAGATGAAGATCAACCATGCCGTCTCCCCCATTGAGGATACCTCAAAGATCAGAAAGGCAGGAAAGGACATAGCCCGTATGCTCACCATCCTGACTGAAAAGGAAAACCAGGCTAAAGCAGAGTAACAGTTATGGAAAGAAATTTACGCAAGGAAAGAATCGGGGTGGTGGTCAGCAACAAGATGGACAAGTCCATCGTAGTGGCTGTAAGAGTTAAGGAAAAACACCCTGTTTACGGCAAGTTCGTGAACAAGACCACCAAGTTCGTCGCTCATGACGAGAAGAATACATGCGACGAAGGCGATACGGTCCGCATCATGGAGACCCGTCCCCTGAGCAAGACCAAACGCTGGAGATTAGTAGAAATCGTAGAAAAAGTGAAGTAAAATGATACAACAGGAATCACGTTTAATGGTAGCTGACAACAGCGGAGCAAAAGAGGTACTCTGCATCCGTGTACTCGGAGGTAGCCGCCGCCGTTATGCCAGCGTCGGCGACAAGATCGTAGTCGCTGTCAAGAGCGCTATCCCCGGCGGTGACGCCAAGAAGGGATCGGTATCCAAGGCCGTTGTAGTGCGCACCAAGAAAGAGATCCGTCGTGCCGACGGCTCGTACATCCGTTTTGACGACAATGCCTGCGTGCTTTTGAACAACCAGGGTGAGGTCCGCGGAACACGTATCTTCGGCCCCGTTGCCCGTGAGCTGCGCGACAACTACATGAAGATTGTCTCTCTTGCACCCGAGGTACTTTAATATATAGGAGGCACAGACATGAACAAGAAATTGCATATCAAGAAAGGAGACATGGTCTACGTGAACGCCGGCAATGACAAGGGCAAGACCGGAAAGGTTCTCGAGATCATCACCAAGAAGGACCGCGCCATCGTAGAGGGTGTGAACATGGTGAGCAAGCACACCAAGCCCAATGCAAAGCATCCTCAGGGCGGTATTATCAAACAGGAAGCCGGAATTCATATTTCCAACCTCCAGGTAGTGGATCCCGCCAAGGGAGGTCCCACCAGGATCGGCCGCCGCATGGGCGAGAATGGAAAGTTGGTCCGTTACGCTAAAAAATCAGGAGAGGAGATCAAATAATGGCAAAGAAAAAAGTAGAAGAGACCAAGCAGGAACAGCACGTGAGCTTGGCAGGATACGTTCCTAATCTTCAGAAGAAATACAAAGAGGAAATCGTGGCCAAGCTCCAGAAGGAGTTCGGTTTCGCAACTGTAATGCAGGTGCCCAAGCTGGTGAAGATCACCCTCAACCAGGGTATCGGCGACGCTACCGGAGACAAGAAGCTCGTGGAGGTCGCTCAGCAGGAGCTCACCGCCATCGCAGGACAGAAGGCCGTGACCACTTATTCCAGAAAGGATATCTCCAACTTCAAGCTCCGCCGCGGCACCGCCATCGGAGTGAAGGTTACCCTCAGGGGCGCACGCATGTATGAGTTCCTCGAGAGGCTCATCGCAGTATCCCTGCCCCGTATCCGTGACTTCAACGGTATCAACGAGAAGTTCGACGGCCGCGGTAACTACACCCTCGGTATCAAGGAGCAGATCATCTTCCCCGAGATCGACATCGACAAGATCACCAAGATCTTCGGCCTCGAGATTACCTTTGTAACCTCCACTGAGAAGGATGAGGAGGCTCATGCACTTCTCCGTGAGTTCGGACTGCCTTTTAAGAACAAAAAATCGTAATTAGAAGATATGGCAAAAGAATCAATGAAGGCTCGCGAAGTGAAACGTGCGAGATTGTGCGCTAAATACGCAGAAAAACGTAAAGCTCTCAAGGAAGCCGGCGACTGGGCCGCTCTCGACAGACTCCCCAAGAACTCGAGTCCCTGCCGTCAGCACAACCGTTGCTCCATCACCGGACGTCCCAAAGGCTACATGCGTGTTTTCGGCATCAGCCGTATTCAGTTCCGCGAGATGGCCAGCAAGGGTCTTATCCCCGGCGTTCGCAAGGCATCCTGGTAAGAGAATACATTTAACTTAATTTATAAACCATTGGATATCGGGCGCCGGAAGGCGTCGAACCACTAAAACAAAACAAACAAATGACTGATCCAATAGCAGATTACCTGACGAGAGTCAGAAACGCGTATCTCGCAAAGCACAAGATCGTTGAGATTCCCGCGTCCAAGATGAAGATGGAGATCACCCGCATCCTCCATGAGAAGGGATACATCCTCAGCTACAAGCTGGTCGAGGGTACTCCCTACAATACCATCAAGATAGCCCTGAAGTATCATCCTGCGACCAAGCAGGCGGCTGTCAAGAAGATTCAGAGAGTTTCGACTCCCGGTCTGAGAAAGTACGTAGGCGTAGAGGATATGCCCCGCGTGCTCAACGGCATGGGTATCGCCATTCTCTCTACTTCGAAGGGAATCATCACCGACAAGGAAGCCAAGGATATGAACGTCGGCGGCGAGGTGCTCTGTTATGTTTATTAATGTTAAAAAAGTAAGATTACAATGTCAAGAATTGGAAAATTGCCTGTACACCTGCCGCAGGGCGTGACCGCAACGGTCGGCGCCGACAATGTGGTACTGGTTAAAGGACCGCTCGGACAACTGAGTCAGAAGGTTGATCCTGACATCAAAGTATCCGTTGAAGGGAATACTATTACGGTAACACGTCCCACGGACCAGCCCCGTCACCGTTCCCTGCACGGACTCTACCGCGCACTCATCAACAACATGGTAACCGGTGTCTCCACCGGCTTCACCATCAAGCAGGAACTCATCGGTGTCGGTTACCGCGTGGAGGTAAAGGGCCAGATCCTGGAGCTCGCTCTCGGATACTCCCACGACATCCACTTCATGCTCCCCTCGGAGATCAAGGCCGAGGCTGAGCCTGTAAAGAAGGGACAGAACCCTGTTCTTGTTCTCAAGAGCTGCGACAAGCAGCTGCTCGGCCAGGTAGCCGCCAAGATCCGCTCTATGCGCGCTCCCGAGCCTTACAAGGGTAAAGGTATCAAGTTCGTAGGCGAACAGCTCCGCCGCAAGGCCGGTAAGTCCGCAGGCGCTAAATAATTAGGAGGATAGGAATATGGCAATGACTAAAATACAGAGAAGACAGAGAATACGCTACCGCATCCGCAAGGTCGTAAACGGAACTCCCGAGAGACCCAGGATGTCTGTATTCAGAAGCAACAAGCAGATCTACGTACAGGTGATCGACGACACCAAGGGCATCACCCTCGTGTCCGCAGGCTCCACCGACAAGTCTCTTGCAGAGGCTGTAAAGGGCAAGACCGCTACTGAGGTGGCTGCTCTGGTCGGCAAGCTCATCGCCGAGCGTGCTGTAGAGAAGGGTATCTCCACCGTCTCCTTCGACCGCGGAGGCTACCTCTATCACGGAAGAGTTAAAAGTTTGGCAGACGCAGCCCGCGAGGGCGGTCTTAAATTCTAAGAGACTATGGCAGATATCAACGTAAAGAAAGTAAAGACCACCGATCTGGAACTCAAGGACAGATTGGTAGCAGTTCAGAGGGTTACCAAGGTAACCAAGGGCGGACGTCACTTCAGCTTCGCCGCTATCGTAGTAGTGGGCGACGAGAAGGGTGTGGTAGGCTATGGTCTCGGAAAGGCCAATGAAGTTACCACCGCTATCTCCAAGGGCGTCGAGGATGCTAAGAAGAATCTCGTAAAAGTTCCTCTGAACAAGAGAACCATCCCTCACGAGCAGGAGGCCAAGTTCGGCGGAGCCAAGGTATTCATGAAGCCCGCAGCCCCCGGTACCGGAGTAAAGGCCGGAGGTGCGATGCGTGCCGTGTTCGAGTCAGTAGGCGTTCAGGACGTGCTGGCTAAGTCCAAGGGCTCGTCCAACCCTCACAACCTGGTTAAGGCCACCATCGCTGCCCTCGCAGAGCTCCGCGATGCATATACTGTGGCAGGTGTCCGCGGTATCCCCATGCAAAGAGTATTTAAAGGATAAGGAGGCAAGACTATGGCAAAAGTTAAAGTTACTCAGATCAAGAGCAAGAACGGCTCGACCCAGAGGCAGAGGGCCAACCTCGAGTCTCTCGGACTGCGCCGCATGCACCAGTCGGTGGAGATAGAGCTGACTCCCGTGACCAACGGTATGATCCAGAAGGTTCTCCATCTTGTAAAAGTAGAAGAGATTAACTAACTAGTAAGGTAAAAAGAGATGAAACTACATAATTTACAACCTGCAGAGGGCTCCCGCAAGAATGTTAAGCGCGTAGGCCGCGGCGAAGGCTCCGGCCACGGCGGACAGTCCACACGCGGTATGAACGGCGCCAAGTCCCGCTCCGGTTACCGTCACAAGATCGGATTCGAGGGCGGCCAGATGCCTATCCAGAGGCGTCTGCCCAAGTTCGGATTCAAGAATCCCACCAGAGTGGAATACAAGGCCGTGAACCTCTCCACCCTTCAGACTCTGAGCGAGAAGAGGAACATTACCGTGATTGACTTCGATACACTCGTATCCGCCGGTCTCGTTTCCAAGAACGACAAGGTGAAGATTCTCGGCAACGGTGAGCTCACCGCCAAGCTGGAGGTTACCGCCGACGCATTCTCCAAGACAGCCAAGGAGAAGATCGAGGCCCTCGAAGGCAAGGCTATCGTACTCTAATAAGTAAAGCGGCCGATGAAAAGATTTATTCAGACAATCAAGAATATCTTCAAGATTGAAGAGCTGAGGAAAAGGTTGGGATACACCTTTCTCCTTTTGCTTGTGTACCGTCTCGGATGCTTCATTGTAGTGCCGGGTATCGACCCGACCAAACTGCAGGAGCTCGAGGCTCAGGCGTCCACAGGCCTCCTCAGTCTGTTGGATATGTTTTCCGGCGGCGCTTTCGGCAACGCTTCCATCTTCGCGCTGGGAGTGATGCCGTACATCTCCGCATCCATCGTCATCCAGCTTCTGGGTGTGATGGTCCCCTATTTCCAGAAGATGCAGAGAGAAGGGGAGAGCGGACGTAGAAAAATGAACCAGTGGACACGCTATCTGACAATTGTAATCCTTCTGCTTCAAGGACCTGCGTACATTACCAACCTTCACGCACAATTGCCCGCAGATGCGTTCTTAGTACAGGGTTTCGGATTCAACATCTTCGCTACTATCGTGCTGATGGCAGGTACGATGTTCGTGATGTGGCTCGGCGAGCGCATTACCGACAGGGGTATCGGTAACGGTATCTCCCTGATCATTATGGTCGGTATCATCGCCCGTCTGCCCTTCGCCATCTTCGCTGAAGCCGCGCAGAGATTCAACCAGACCAATGGCGGAGCTCTCATGTTCCTCATTGAGATAGTGATTCTCTTCCTCGTCTTCATCGCCACCATCGCACTCGTACAGGGACAGCGCAAAGTTCCCGTACAGTATGCCAAGAGAGTGGTCGGAAACCGTCAGTACGGTGGAGTCCGTCAGTATATACCTCTGAAAATAAACGCGGCCGGCGTAATGCCGATTATTTTCGCCCAGGCACTGATGATGTTCCCGCTCCTCCTCTCGCGTTTCGACGCCTCACAGGGACTTGCGGCTACATTGAGCGACTATACCGGATTCTGGTACAACTTCATCTTCGCCTTCCTCGTAGTGGCCTTCACCTACTTCTACACCGCAGTAACGGTGAACCCCACCATGATGGCCGAGGAGATGAAGAAGAACGGCGGATTCATCCCCGGAGTGAAGCCCGGAAAGAAGACAGCCGACTACCTCGATGCAATAATGTCGCGTATCACCCTGCCCGGATCCATTTTCCTGGCTATCGTGGCGATACTTCCGGCATTTGCGATGATGTTCGGGATAAACAACCAGTTCTCCCAGTTCTACGGCGGAACCTCGCTGCTTATCCTTGTAGGCGTAGTGCTCGACACCCTGCAGCAGATCGAGTCGCATCTGCTCATGAGGCACTACGACGGTTTGATGAAGACCGGACGTCTTAAAGGCCGTTCGGGAATGTAATTCTCAAAAAGTTCTTTGAGTATGATAAGAATAAAATCCGAAGAAGAAATCGAGATTCTCAGAGAGAATGCGATCCTCGTCTCCAAGACGTTGGCGGAAGTCGGCAAGCACGTTGCTCCCGGTGTCACCACCATGCAGCTTGACAAGATCGCCGAGACTTTCATCCGTGACAACGGCGCGGAGCCGGGCTTCTTGGGATACGGCGGCTTCCCCTATACGCTCTGTCTGTCCGTCAACGATGTCGTGGTCCATGGTTTCCCGTCGGACTACAAGCTCCGCGAGGGCGACATAGTGTCCGTCGACTGTGGAACTATATACAAGGGCTACTACGGTGACTCCGCGTACACCTTCCCTGTCGGGGAGGTGGACGAGGAGACCGCAAAACTCCTGAGAGTCACCAAGGAATCCCTGTATCGCGGCATAGAGAAGGCAGTCGCGGGCAACAGGATAGGGGACATCGGCCATGCCATCCAGTCGTACACCGAAGGCTTCGGCTTCTCGGTGGTCCGCGAGATGGTAGGACACGGAATCGGAAAGGACATGCACGAGCATCCCGAGGTTCCGAATTACGGCAAGGCGGGCACCGGCAAGAAGCTGGTGAAGGGTATGACTATCTGCATCGAGCCGATGATCAACGCCGGAGGCAAAGCGATTTACCTCCACGAGAACGGATGGGCTGTCAGCACCTGTGACAAGAAGAAGTCAGCCCACTTCGAGCTCACGGTCGCCGTCGGGGACGAGAAAGCCGATATTCTGTCTACTTTTGACTTTATAGAAGGTAAGAGACAATATTAAGTTGTAAGAGACAAGTACTTATGCCCAAACAAGCTGCTATAGAAAAGGATGGAACTATAATCGAGGCCCTCTCCAACGCCATGTTCCGCGTGGAGCTGGACAACGGCCATGTAATTATAGCCCACATCTCCGGCAAGATGCGCATGCACTACATCCGTATCCTGCCCGGCGACAAGGTCAGAGTAGAGATGTCCCCTTATGATTTATCAAAAGGAAGAATTTCTTTCAGGTACAAATAAAAATTTACGACAATGAAAGTTAAAGCATCCATCAAGAAGCGCAGCGAGGATTGCAAAATAGTAAAGCGCAAAGGCCGCCTTTATGTCATCTGCAAAAAGAATCCTAAGTTCAAGATGCGCCAGGGATAATTAAATGTGTAAAACAAATAAAAAAGTAATATAGTATGGCACGTATAGCCGGTGTAGATTTACCTAAAAACAAAAGAGGAGAGATAGGTCTTACCTATATCTACGGTATCGGCCGTAGTTCCGCCCGTAAGATCCTCACCGATTGCGGTATCGACTTCGACACCAAGGTGAGCGAGTGGAACGACGACCAGATCGCAGCGATCAGGTCCACTATCGCTGAGCACTACAAGATCGAGGGTGAACTTCGTTCATCCGTTCAGATGAACATCAAGCGTCTGATGGATATCGGATGCTACAGAGGAATCCGTCACCGTATCGGACTCCCCGTACGCGGACAGAGCACCAAGAACAACGCCCGTACACGTAAGGGTAAGAAGAAGACGGTGGCCAACAAGAAAAAAGCAACTAAGTAACAAGTAACTGAATATGGCAAAGAAATCTGGAACAACCAATAAGAAGAGAGTCGTAAAGGTTGACGCCTACGGCGAGGCACACATCTCCTCGACTTTCAACAATGTGATCGTAACCTTGACCAACAGTCTCGGTCAGGTTATCAGTTGGTCTTCGGCCGGCAAGATGGGATTCCGCGGTTCCAAGAAGAACACTCCCTATGCCGCGCAGGTAGCAGCAGCTGACGCCGCAAAAGTTGCTTACGACTTGGGTTTACGCAAGATCAAGGCATATGTCAAAGGTCCCGGAGCGGGCCGCGAGTCTGCGATCCGCACCATCCATGGAGCCGGTATTGAAGTTACCGAGATTGTCGACGTGACACCGCTTCCTCACAATGGATGCCGTCCCAAAGGACGCCGTAAAGTATAATTTGGTATAGAACAAAAGATTAAAAGTTAAGAATTATGGCAAGATATACAGGACCTACCACAAAGATAGCCCGCAAGTTCGGTGAACCGATCTACGGTCCGGATAAGTATTTCGAGAAGAAAAACTATCCTCCCGGACAGCACGGAATGGCCAAGAAACGCAAGAAGATCTCCGAGTACGGAAACCAGCTCAAGGAGAAGCAGAAGGTGAAATATACCTACGGCGTTCTCGAGAGACAGTTCCGTAACACATACGCCAAGGCCCGCAGGATGCAGGGACGTACAGGTGAGAACCTCCTCCTGCTTCTCGAGTCCCGTCTGGACAATATCGTATACCGCATGGGCATAGCTCCTACACGCGCCGCCGCACGTCAGCTCGTGTCGCACTGCCACATCGTACTCAACGGTAATGTCTGCAGCATACCATCCACTATTGTCAAACCCGGTGAGACCGTAGGTGTCCGCGAGAGGTCCAAGAGTCTCGAGGTCATCCAGAACAGTGTGGCCGACACCTGCAAGTATTCATGGATCGAGTGGAACCGCACCGATCTTTCCGGCAAATTCCTCAACCTCCCCGAGAGGACTGAGATTCCTGAGAATATCAACGAGCAGCTGATCGTCGAACTGTACTCCAAATAATAACTGACGCCATGGCAATTTTAGCATTTCAGAAACCGGACAAAGTAATAATGCTCGAGTCGACCGATACTTTCGGTAAATTCGAGTTCCGCCCGCTGGAACCCGGATACGGGATAACAATAGGCAACGCCCTGCGCAGGGTCCTGTTGTCCTCGTTGGAGGGATTTGCCATCACTTCTATAAAGATCGAAGGGGTAAGCCACGAGTTTGACACTATCCCTGGCGTTATTGAGAGTGTAGTAGACATCATTCTGAATCTCAAACAGGTACGTTTCAAGAGAGAGGTCAAGGAAGAGGAGTCCGAGATTGTCAACTTTACAGTTACCGGCAAGCAGGAGTTCACCGCCGAGGATATCTCCAAGAACCTCTGCAACTTCTCTGTCCTCAATCCCGGGCTGCATATCTGCTCCATGGAGCCTACAGTGAAACTCGTCGTCGAGCTTCATATAGGCAAGGGCCGCGGATATGTTCCCTCGGACGAGAACAAGGTCGAGTCGGCACCCGTGGGCACTATTCCCATCGACTCCATCTTCACCCCTATCAAGAACGTCAACTACTCGGTGGAGGACTACCGCGTAGAGCAGAAGACCGACTACGACAAGCTGAACCTCGAGATCACCACCGACGGATCCATCCATCCCAAGGATGCCCTGACCGAGGCCGCCAAGATTCTCATCTACCATTTCATGCTTTTCTCCGACGAGAAAATCTCCCTGGAGACACCTCCCGAGAAGAGCGCTCCCGAGGCTCTTGACGAGGAAGCTCTGCGCATGAGGCATCTGCTGCTTACCAAACTTTCCGACATGGAGCTCTCCGTAAGGGCTCTCAACTGCCTGAAAGCCGCCAACATCGAGACATTCGCCGATCTGGTTTCGCACCAGAGGGCCGAGCTCATCCGCTTCAGGAACTTCGGCAAGAAGTCCATGAACGAGATAGATGTCCTGATGGACAGAGTAAAGCTCAGTTTCGGTATGGATGTAAGCAAATACAATATTGAAGTAAAAAAGAAATCAGAAGTAGAAAACAATGAGGCACAATAGGACAATCAATCATTTAGGACGCAAGAGCGGTCACCGCAAGTCTATGCTCGCCAACATGGCCTGCTCGCTGATCCTCCACAAGAGGATTGAGACCACCGTCGCCAAGGCAAAAGCTCTCAGAGTGTATGTAGAGCCCCTGATTACCAAGTCGAAGGATGACTCCACCCACTCCCGCCGTACTGTCTTCGCATACCTGAAGCAGAAAGAGGCCGTTACAGAGCTCTTCCGCAACGTGGCTCCCAAGATCGCCGACCGTCCCGGCGGATACACCCGCATCATCAAGACCGGCTTCCGTCAGGGCGATGCCGCTGACATGGCGTTCATCGAGCTGGTAGACTTCAACGAGGCAGCCCTCGGAACAAACAAGGCAGCCGAGAAGAAGACCACTACCCGCCGCAGCCGCAAGAAAGCAGCTCCCAAGGCAGAGGCAGCACCTGCTGCAGAAGTACCTGCAGCCGAGGAGGCTCCCAAGGCCGAGTAATTCCGTCAGTCCTGACAGTAGAAAAGCCGTTCTCTTACGAAGAGCGGCTTTTTTTGTGTACATTTGCCGTCATGAAGATAGACAGGAACGACATAGTGCTGTCGCTCGGCTCTTGTTTCTCCGCGGAGATGGGCCGGAGGATGGCGGCTTCGGGGATGGAAGTGTGCTGCAATCCCTTCGGGGTGCTGTACAATCCGGCATCTGTCGCTTCGTCGCTGCTGCGCCTGGCGGACGGACGGCCGTTCGGACCGGAGGATGTCATACCGCGGGATACCAATCCGGTGCGGGAGGGGAGGCCTCGGAAAGCTGTTTCGCCGGAACACCGTCCCATAGCCCCCGAAGGCGGAGGCTACGTCTCATTCTGGCATCATGGCTCATTTGCCCGCAAGAGTCCTGAGGAGTTTCTGAACAATGCCAATTCAGTTTTGGCGGAAGCCTCCTCCTCTTTCCACAAGGCCGGAACGGTCATAATAACTTTCGGTACTGCCTGGGTCTTCCGACACATTGAACGGGACATGATCGTGTCGAACTGCCATAAGCATCCCGCGTGGGAGTTCCGCCGCGAGCGCCTTGACGTCGAAGACATCGTCTCCCTCTGGTCGCCCATCCTAGAGCGCTTCAGTGACAGGCATTTTATCCTGACAGTCTCGCCCATCCGCCACCTCAAGGACGGCCTCCACGGCAACCAGCTTTCCAAGGCCACGCTCCTCCTGGCCGAGGACGCTCTGGTCCGGATGTACCCCAACGCTGAGTATTTTCCCTCCTACGAGATCATACTCGACGAGCTCCGCGACCGCATCTGGTTCGAGTCCGACGGAGCACATCCTACGCAGGCCGCCATAGACGTTGTCTGGGAGCGCTTCAAATCAACAGAACAGATTTTGTAGAAGATTAGTAGAAAAATACTATTTTTGCCATTTGGAAAACATTCTAAAATACTCAAGATATGAAACGCATATTAGTCATTGGCGCCGGCGGACAGATCGGCACCGAACTGGTTCCCCACCTCCAGAAAGTATATGGACACGACAACGTTATCGGTGCTGACCTCAAGGACGAGGCAGTGGCCAAGATCGGCTCCTACGCCAGGGCCATCAAGCTCGATGCCCTCGACTTCAACGCTTTCGGCGAGGCTGTGAAGGAACATAAGATAGATGCCATCTTCAACCTCGTAGCCCTCCTCTCCGCCACAGGCGAGAAGAACCCCGAGCTCGCATGGAAGATCAACATGGGAGCCCTGGTCAACTCCCTGACCCTCGCCAAGGAGTTCAAGACAGCTGTCTTCACTCCCAGTTCCATCGGAGCCTTCGGAGTAAGCACTCCCCACGACAAGACTCCTCAGGACACAGTCATGAGACCCGACACCATCTACGGTGTGTGCAAGGTGACAGGTGAGCTCCTCTCCGACTACTACTATCACCGTTTCGGCGTGGATGCCCGCAGCGTGCGCTTCCCCGGCATCATCTCCAACGGCTGTCTGCCCGGCGGCGGCACCACCGACTATGCCGTAGAGGTATTCTACGAGATCCTCAAGACCGGACACTACACCTGCCCCATCCCCGAGGATTCCTATATGGACATGCTCTACATGCCCGACGCACTGAACGCAGTCGTACAGCTGATGGAGGCCGACCCCTCCAAGCTGAAGCACCGCAACAGCTTCAACATCACCTGTATGAGCTTCTGCCCGAAGGAACTCTTCGCGAAGATCAAGGAGCGCATCCCCTCGGCTACATTCGACTACAATGTAGACCCTGTGAAGGCCGCCATCGCCGACTCATGGCCCAACATGATGGACGACAGCTGCGCCCGCGAGGAGTGGGGCTGGAATCCCCAGTGGCACATCGACGCCATGGTGGACGACATGCTCAAGGCCATAGCAGCGAAGCTCGGCAAATAAATGAAGTTCGAGCTGCTTAAGACAGACCCTGCGTCCAATGCACGCAGAGGACGGATCCGGACGGACCACGGGACCATAGAGACACCGATCTTTATGCCCGTGGGTACCGTCGGTTCTGTTAAAGGAGTGTACCATAGGGACCTGAAAGCCGATATCGGGGCTCAGATCATCCTGGGCAACACCTATCATCTCTATCTGCGGCCCGGGCTGGAGACCCTGCGGATGGCCGGAGGCCTGCACCGGTTTGCCGGATGGGACCGCCCGATACTGACCGACAGCGGCGGTTTCCAGGTATTCTCCCTGGCCGACAGCCGGAAACTGACTCCGGAGGGCTGCACCTTCCGCTCGCATATCGACGGCTCGGCCCACAGTTTCACCCCTGAGAACAATGTGGACACCCAGCGCATCATCGGGGCCGACATCATCATGGCCCTGGACGAGTGTACCCCCGGCGACGCTGACCGCAACTATGCCCGCAAGTCCCTGGACCTGACGAAGCAGTGGCTCAGGAGAGGCATCGCCCGCTTCCGGGAGACAGAGCCGCTGTATGGTTATTCCCAGGCATTTTTCCCCATAGTCCAGGGATGCGTCTATCCTGACCTGAGGGTCGAGGCGGCCGAGAACGTGGCCTCGTATGACTGCGAGGGATACGCTATCGGAGGGCTTTCCGTGGGGGAGCCTACCGATGTGATGTATGAGATGATAGAAGTGGTCCATCCCGTCCTGCCGAAGGACCGCCCCCGCTATCTGATGGGAGTGGGGACACCCGAAAACCTGCTGGAGGGCATTGCCCGTGGCATCGACATGTTCGACTGCGTGATGCCCACCCGCAACGGCCGCAACGGCATGCTGTTCACCTGGGAGGGGAGGATGAACATGCGCAACAAGAAGTGGGAGAGGGATTTCTCCCCGATCGACCCTCATGGCACATCCTTTGTGGACACCGCCTATACGAAGGCCTACCTGAGGCATCTCTTCGTGGCCGGGGAGATGCTGGCCGCCCAGATAGCCAGCGAGCACAACCTGGCTTTCTATCTGGACGTGGTGGTCCAGGCAAGGAAGCATATCGAGGCAGGCGATTTCCTGCCATGGAAGGAAGCAGCGGTCAAGCGGCTGCAGAACAGATTGTAGTAGATGAATCTCAGCACATTCAGAGTAAAGATACTGGACTGGTACATCATAAGGAAGTTCATAGGAACTTTCTTCGTGGCTCTGCTGCTGATAATCGTCATCGTAATCATCTTCGACATCAGCGAGAAGATAGACGATTTCGTGGACAAGGAGGCTTCGCTCCATGCCATCGTCTTCGATTACTACATGAACTTCATTCCTTACTTCATCAATATGTTCAGCCCCCTGTTCGTATTCATCACCGTGATATTCTTCACATCCAAGCTTGCGGGCAACAGTGAGATAGTCGCCATGCTCTCAGGCGGAGTAAGCTTCAGCCGGCTGATGTATCCGTACTTTCTGTCGGCTCTGTTCATCGCGTTGATGAGCCTGTCGCTCAATCTGTTTGTCATACCAAGGGCCAACGAGCGGAGGCTGGCCTTCGAGGAACAGTACATCAAGGGGCAGAAGTTCTACAATACCAACCGGAACATTCATTACCAGATAGCTCCCGGCGAATTCGTCTATGTGGAATCTTTCAGCACGTGGAACAATACGGCATATAAATTCACCCTGGAGAGCATAGATGACAGCCATCTGACATCCAAGCTGACGGCGGAGAGCGCGGCCTGGGACAGTACCTCCGGCAGCTGGAAGCTCAAGAACTACACCTTGAGGGACTACAGCACCTCACAGCAGCGGATAGTGTCCGGCAAGCAGCTTGATACTGTCATACGGCTGACGGTGGATGATTTCTACCGCAGGGAAAATACGGTGGAGACGCTTACATACAAGGAACTGGATGAGCTGATAGACATGCAGCACATGAGGGGAGACAGCATGGTGAAATACTCACTTATCGAGAAGCACACCCGCTTTGCGGTGCCATTCTCCGCCTTCATCCTCACCCTTATAGGGGTCTCCCTCTCCTCCAAGAAGCGCCGCGGAGGCATAGGCCTGAACCTGGGAGTGGGCATTGCCCTGAGCTTCTCCTACATCCTCTTCCTGCGCTTCAGCCAGATGTTCGTCATCACCGATACCCTGCCGCCCTGGCTGGCCATGTGGCTGCCCAACATCCTGTATGCAGTCATAGCTGCGGTTCTCTACCGCCTCGCACCGAAATAATGTATATATTTGCAGTTTGCAAACTGATCAGTTACGCTATATGACATCGAAAGAGATTAGAAAACAGTTCCTGGACTTCTTCGCCTCGAAGGGCCACAGGATCGTTCCCTCTGCCCCGATGGTGGTCAAGGGGGACCCCACGCTCATGTTCACCAACGCCGGTATGAACCAGTTCAAGGACTGGTTCCTCGGCAACACACCCATACTCTACCCGAGGGTGGCGGACAGCCAGAAGTGCCTCAGGGTAAGCGGCAAGCACAATGACCTGGAGGAGGTCGGCCACGATTCCTACCATCACACCATGTTCGAGATGCTGGGCAACTGGAGCTTCGGCGACTACTTCAAGAAGGAGGCCATAGCCTGGGCCTGGGAGCTGCTGACGCAGGTCTACAGGCTCGACCCGGAGCGGCTCTACGCCACAGTCTGCGAGGGCAGTCCCGAGGACGGACTGGGTCCGGACCAGGAGGCCCTGGACATCTGGAAGCAGTATCTGCCGGAGGACAGAATCCTCTACGGCAGCAAGAAGGACAATTTCTGGGAGATGGGCGACACCGGCCCCTGCGGCCCCTGCAGCGAGATACACATCGACCTGCGCGACGAGGCAGACCGCAAGGCGGTGCCCGGCCGGGACCTGGTCAATCAGAGCGACCCCCTGGTAATCGAGATATGGAACCTCGTCTTCATCCAGTACAACCGCAAGGCTGACGGTACCCTCGAGCAGCTGCCCCTGCATCACGTGGACACCGGCATGGGCTTCGAGCGCCTGGTGATGGCCGTCAACGGCAACAAGAGCAACTACGACGGGGACATGTTCCAGGACATAATCGCCAGGATAGGCGAGCTCTCGGGGCATAAGTACGGAGCTGAGTCGGAGGACGTGGATGTCGCCATGAGAGTAGTCGCCGACCACATCAGGGCCATCTCATTCTCCATAGCCGACGGTCAGCTGCCCTCCAATGTCAAGGCCGGCTACGTCATCCGCCGCATCCTGCGCCGGGCAGTGCGCTACGGCTACACCTTCCTGGGCTTCAACGAGCCTTTCCTGTGCCGTCTCGTACCGGTGCTGGTCGATGTCATGGGCGAGGCCTATCCCGAACTGGCCAGGCAGCAGGCTCTTATCGAGAACGTTATCCGGGAGGAGGAAGAAGCCTTCCTGCGTACCCTCGCCAAGGGTATCGGCCTGATCAACACTATCATGGAGCGCAATGCTGATACGAAGCGCATATCAGGCAAGGATGCCTTCACCCTCTACGACACCTACGGTTTCCCGATCGACCTGAGCGAGCTGATAGCCCGCGAGCACGGATACAGCATCGACCTGGAGGAGTTCGAGGTCGAGCTGGGCAAGCAGAAGGCCAGGGCCCGCAACGCCGCAGCCGTGGAGGCCGGGGACTGGGTGGTGCTCACCGACACCGACGAGCACTCCTTCGTGGGCTACGACCTGCTGGAGACAGATGTGCAGATAGTCAAGTACCGCACTGTCAAGACCAAGGGCAAGGAGATATTCCAGCTCGTCTTTGACCGCACACCTTTCTACGCCGAGAGCGGCGGACAGGTCGGGGACTGCGGATACATCGTATCTCCTTCCGGCGAGAAGATCAATATCGTCAATACTATAAAGGAAAATAACCTCAGCATCCACATCGCCGACCGCATCCCCTCGGAGCCCGAGGCCGGCTTCCATGCTGTGGTGGACGGACAGAAGCGTCAGGAGACGGCCAACAATCACTCGGCCACCCACCTCCTGCACTACGCCCTGCGCTCCGTACTCGGAACCCACATCGAGCAGAAAGGCTCGTACGTCTGCCCTTCATATTTCCGTTTCGACTTCTCCCATTACGAGAAGATACCTGCGGAGAAGCTGCGTGAGGTGGAGAGGATGGTCAACCGTCTGATCCGTTCCGACTTCCAGCGCGAGGAGTACCGCGACATCCCCATCGCGGAGGCCAAGGCCATGGGGGCAATGGCCCTTTTCGGAGAGAAGTACGGGGACAAGGTCCGCGCTATCCGCTTCGGAGACTCGATAGAGCTCTGCGGCGGTACGCACACCGCCTCGACGGGCCGTATCGGTATGCTCAAGATAGTTTCCGAGTCGGCTGTCGCCGCCGGAGTGCGCCGCATCCAGGCAGTCACCGGCAGCTACGTAGAGGATATGTTCGACGGAGTGGAGGACCAGATAGCGGCCGTGCGCTCATTCTTCGAGAACACACCGGACGTTATCACGGCCATCAAGAAACTCGTGGCCGAGAACGATTCGTTCCGCCATTCCCTCGAGGAGGTGGCCCGCGAGAGAGCCGCCGCCCTCAAGAAGACTCTGGTCGAGAAGAGCGAGGAGACACCTGCGGGAGTCCGTCTGTTCACCCTGACCGGAGTGTATTTGCCCGATATTATCAAGGAAGTGGCTTTCGAGCTGCGCAAGGAGAATACCCGTGCTGCTATGGTGGCCGCCATCATGACTCCGGACCGCAAGCCCTCGCTGCTGATGATGTACACCGACGACCTGGTGGCAGCCGGTGCTCATGCCGGCAAGGACGTCAAGGCCGCTGCGGCCCATATCAAGGGCGGCGGAGGCGGACAGCCCTTCCTGGCAACGGCCGGAGGCAAGGACCCGGAGGGCCTGATGGCTGCTCTGACCGCCATGATCGAATCCGTCAACAAGATAGGTTAAACGGCATATACCCTGCTGAATGAAGAAACTGGACCTCTTCCTGCTCAAGTCGTTCCTCGGCCCGTTCGTGATGACGTTCTTCATCACCGTGTTCATACTGGTGATGCAGTTCCTGTGGCTGTATATCGACGAGCTGGTGGGAAAGGGTCTGAGTTTCTGGGTCATCATGGAGTTCCTGGGCTGGGGCTCGGCTACCATCCTGCCCCTGTCCATGCCTCTGGCCACCCTGCTGGCCTCCATCATGACATTCGGCAACCTGGGCGAGAACAACGAGCTGCTGGCCATGAAGGCGGCGGGCATCTCCCTCCAGAGGATATTCCTGCCCCTGATTTTCGTGGCCTTCGGGATAAGCGTGGCGGCGTTCTTTGTCTCCAATAACCTTATCCCGTTGGCTTACAACAAGATCTATACTCTTCAATATGACATAGCCCGTACAAAGGACGAGATAAAGATACCTACGGGCACGTTCTACAACGGTATTGACGGGTATTCCATCCGGGTGGATTCCAGGGACAAGAACACGGACATGATGTACGGGGTGATGGTCTACAACCACACCAGGAACAAGGGCAATGTGTCGCTGGCCGTGGCTGATTCCGGCCTGTTCCGCTCTACCCCGGACAAGAAGGCCATAGTCTTTACCCTGTACAGCGGAGTGTCGTACGAGGAGGAGAACAACCGCAAGTACCGTGACACCACTTTCCAGCTGCGGCAGGTGGACTTTGACATGCAGGAGATAGTCATACCTCTGGAGAACTATGCGTTTCAGAAGTCCGAGGAAAACCGCTACGGCAATGACATCATGTCCCGCAACCTCCAGCAGTTGCATCATGACCGGGACTCACTCGGGGCTCTTTACGACGAGACTGTCTCGCAGCAGCGCAAGGGAATAGTGTACAGCATATCCCTTAATACGCCCAGGCAGCTGGATACATCCGTCAATAAGGGATACAGCGAGTACTTCCCCATCGATACAGTCGTCTGGGCCGGTGCGCAGGAGGAGCTGGACGCTCTGGAAGGTGCCCGCCGTTCCGTGCAGAAGGCTTTGCAGACAGTGCAGAGCTATGACAGGGAGTCCCTGCAGTATACCTTTTATCTAAGAAGGATAGATCTGGAGTCTCTCAGGAAGTTCACCCTCTCGTTTGCCTGCTTCATATTCTTTTTCATCGGGGCTCCGCTGGGGGCGATTATCCGTAAGGGAGGACTCGGGACGCCGGTCATCGTGTCCGCGCTGTTCTTCGTCCTCTACTGGGTAGTGGATACTTCCGGCAGGAAACTGGCCAGGGACGGGGCCATATCCCCGGAGCTCGGGGCCTTCATCTCTACGATGGTCCTGCTGCCTATAGGGGTTTTCCTTACATGGAAATCCACCAAGGATTCATCCATGTTCAATCTGGACACTTATCTTGTACCTGTTAAGAAATTTTTTGCAAAACTGTCAATGAACCGAAAGAAGACGGCCGGTACTACGGACGGAACTCTGAGCCGTGGTGCAAAGGCCAGAATAGTATTTATGGGTACTCCTGAATTTGCCGTGGGGTCTCTCAGGGCCCTGGTGGAGGGAGGCTATGACGTGGCGGCTGTGGTTACAGTTCCGGACCGCAGGATAGGACGCGGACAGAAAGTGGGATTCTCGCCTGTAAAGGAGTATGCGCTGTCCGCGGGACTGCCCCTGATGCAGCCTGAGTCGCTGAAGGAACCGGGATTCCTGGCTGAGCTCAGGGCGCTGGAGGCCGATATGTTCGTAGTAGTGGCTTTCAGAATGCTGCCCAGGGCTGTATGGGCCATGCCTCCGAAGGGTACTTTCAACCTGCATGCGTCACTTCTTCCGGCATACCGCGGGGCGGCTCCCATCAACTGGGCCGTCATCAACGGAGAGACCAGGACCGGTGTGACCACTTTCCTGCTGGATGACCATATTGATACCGGTTCGCTGCTCTTCCAGGAGGAGGCGGAGATACATCCGGACGAGGACTTCGGCGCTCTCTACGGGAGACTTATGGATATGGGGGCGGAACTGGTCCTGAAGACCGTGGATGCGCTGAAGGACGGGACGGCCAGGCCAGTGGAACAGGATGCCTCCGGGTTGTCCCCCTGTCAGTCCGCAGCACCCAAGCTCAGCCGTGAGACCGGATTGCTGGACTGGAACAGAAGTGCCGTGTCCCTGCACAATCTGGTGCGCGGGCTTTCTCCCAGACCGGGGGCTCACGGGACGGTCGTTCTGGACGGACAGGACCTGGAACTGAAGATTTATTGTACCGATGTACTGTCTGATTCACAAGCAGTATCAGCCGGTGCGCCGGAGGACTTCCTGACGGCAGCGCCCGGAGCGGCATATACCGATCACCGCTCGACTATACTGGTGCGCTGCGGGGACGGGGCCCTTGCGCTCAAGGAACTTCAGGCACCGGCAAAGAAAAGGATGGATGTCAGGAGTTTTCTCGCCGGATGGAGGGGCGCATCCGCATGAGACCTCCGATATCATACGCCATACTCTGCGACGGGGATTTCCCCGGTAACGCCGATGTCCGGGACCGTCTGATGTCCTGCGACGTGGTGGTGTGCTGCGACGGGGCCGCATCCTCGTTCATGCGTTTCCGCAAGCCGGAATTCGTGGTGGGGGACATGGACTCGCTGCCGGAGGACCTGCGGCAGGAGCTGGCCGACCAGCTGTTTCCGGTGGGAGAGCAGGAGAGCAATGACCTCTCGAAGGCTTTCCGCTGGATATGCTCCATGCTGAGGGTGGGGAAGGGCAGGAGGCTGCCGGAATTCTCCATCACCGTGTTCGGCGCCACCGGCAAGCGGGAGGACCACACTCTGGGCAACATCTCGCTTCTGGCGGACTTCGCCGAGTATATGGAGCAGTGCGGGGCCCGCGGCATCCTCTCGCTGGTGACGGATTACGGAGCCTTCATCCCCATCCTGGGCTCATGCAGAATGACTCTCCCCAAGGGACAGCCGCTTTCCATATTTGCCTTCGATTCCTCGTTGAGGATAGAGAGCAGCGGCCTGGAGTTTCCTACGGACGGGGTGCGCTTCGATATGTGGTGGAAGGCCACGCTCAACCGGGTCAGCTCTCCTGAGGTGGAGCTGCGTCTGAGTCATCCGGCCAAGGTGCTGCTATATCTTCCCGGATGGTTCAATAGAATGCTGGATGTGGAGAGGCTATGAGTGTCAGGCAATTTCTAAAGGACTGGATCCTGCCGATAGCCATGCTGGCCGGTGCCGGAGGCTATTTCCTCTTTCATTATGCGGGATTTCTGTCTCCGGTGAAACCGGCGGTGTGGAAGGCGGTGGAGGTGCTTACTCCGTCGCTGATTTTCATACAGCTGTTCCTTACTTTCTGTAAGATAGACTTCAAGGATCTGCGTATCTCCAGGTGGCACTGGATCATACTGGCTTTCCAGACGCTCTCGGCCCTGGTGATGGCCGGGGTGCTGATATTCGTTCCGATGGATGAGACTTACCGTGAGATATTTGAGGGTGCGATGGTCTGCCTGATCTGTCCGACGGCTACGGCTGCTGCGGTGGTTACCGACAAGCTCGGCGGCAGCGCTGCCCGCATCACTGTGTACAACCTTATGTCCAATATCCTGGCGGCGGCCTTCGTGCCTCTCGTGTTCCCGCTGGTGGAGGTGCATCAGGGGGCGGGGTTTGTCAGCTCGTTCCTGAAGATTCTCTCGAAGGTCTTTCCCCTGCTTATCTGTCCCTTCCTGCTGGCTGTGCTGATCAAGTATCTGTGGCCCAAGGCTCATTACTATTTCAGGGACCATGCAGGCGTGGCTTTCTATCTCTGGGCGGGGGCTCTGGCCCTGGCTATCGGGCAGACTGTGCGCTCCATGCACAACAGTACGGCTCCGGCTCTGGTGCTGTGGCTTCTGGCCGCCGCTGCCCTGCTCAGCTGTGTCCTGCAGTACTGGTTCGGGAAGCGTACCGGGCTCGCTTTCGGGGACATCATCACGGCGGGGCAGGCTCTGGGGCAGAAGAATACGGTGCTGGCTATCTGGATGGCCTACACTTATCTGACGCCGGTGTCGTCGCTGGCGCCCGGCACATACGCTATATGGCAAAACATTTTCAATTCCTGGCAGTTGTGGCGGCGGAATCACAAGGAAGAGAAAAAAATATCTTGAAAATAAGGATTTTTTGTATTTTTGCGCGAATTTGGTTGAGTAGTATATGCGCAAAAAAGTTGATAAACAGTATGTCCTTAATCGCGAGACACTCGATTACGATGTTGTCGAGCAGCCCTCTACGGTGAAAAGATACATGAAGGCCGCATTGTTGTATGTGGTCTCCAGCGTCTCGGTATTCATACTCTCTCTATTCTTGATAACTGATGTATTTCATCTCAGGACTCCCAAGCGGATGCTGGTGGAGAGAGAAGCCAAGGAGTGGCACTCGAAGCTGGACCTGATGCAGCGCAGGCTGGAGTCGGCCGGTATGGCGCTTCAGGATATGGAGCGCAGGGACAACAGTCTTTACCGTTCGGTTTTCGGTATGGAGAAGATTCCGGAGGACATACGCAATGCCGGTTACGGCGGTGTGGACCGTTACGCGGATATCCGTGAGAGGGACTACACCGGTGAACTTACCTCTGCCGTAACCCTCTCCGACATACTTCTCAAGAAAGCATACGTGCAGTCCAAGTCTTTCGACCAGGTGCTGCTTATCTCCGAGCGTGCGGCCGAGATGGCTCTGTGCGCCCCTACCATTCCCCCTGTCAATTATACTCATGTGCGTCAGGCTTCCGGTTTCGGTACGCGCGTGGATCCCATACTCAAGGACCGTTACGGACGTCACCTGGGAGTCGACCTGGCCCCCAAGTCCGGCAAGCAGGGCGAGCCGGTGTATGTTACGGGTAACGGAGTGGTGAAGTACGTGGGCTACGATGCGGGCGGTTATGGCCGCTATGTACTTGTGGACCATGGCTTCGGATATAAGACACGCTATGCGCACCTGCGCAAGGCCCTGGTGGTGAAGGGACAGGAGGTGAAGCGCGGCCAGCAGATCGCCGAGATGGGCAATACCGGACGCTCCACAGGCACTCATCTGCACTACGAGGTCATCTACATGAACCGTCACGTCAATCCCGTGAACTACTACAACAAGGACATCCTTCCCGAGGATTATGCTGCCATCATAGATTCTTCCAACGAGAAACCGCTGAGCTGACGCCATGGGAAAGCTCAAGTACGATAAGGACCTGCTGGACTTCGTCGAGGAGAAACACTCGGTCGGATATCATGTCCTGCGCGTACTGAAGTACCTGGCTTACACGTTGGTGCTCGTGCTCCTGTATTATGCTGTATTCACTCTTTTCTTCTCATCCGATGAGGAGAAGCGCATGATATCCGAGAGCCGTCTCATAGAGGAGCAGTATGCCTCTCTTTCCAGTCAGACGGAACTGCTTGAGAGTGTCATCGGAGAACTCAGCCAGAAGGACGAGAACATATACAGGGAACTGTTCAATACGGATTTCCCGGAATTTTCCCTGTCCGATTCGGCATCTCTGGACTACATGTCGGATACCGTTTACATTGATGATGTCATCAGGCATACTGCGCAGAATATTTCCAGGCTTGCTGATGAGTTCGATTACTGCTCGGAGCTGATATCGCAGATAAGAATGACCCTGGATGAGGCCGATTCCGATTCCCTCGCAAGGATTCCGTCGATAATGCCGGTGGCGGATTTCCCTCTTGGCAATGTCGGAGCCTCTGTCGGCCGTAAGATGCATCCTTTCTATAAGAAGGTTGTGTATCACGGTGGTCTGGACCTGGTGGCTCCTGTAGGGGTGGAGGTACGTGCTACCGCCGACGGCCGTGTCAAGGAGGTGGAGAGGGCTCAGAAACTTCAGGGTACCCGTATCGTTATAGATCACGGTAACGGCTACGAGACAGTGTACGCCCATCTCTCCGATCTTCTCGTCCGAAAAGGACAGAGAATACACCGCGGAGATGTCATAGGACGTACCGGCAACAGCGGCACCTCTTTTGCCCCCCATCTTCACTATGAGGTGATTCTCAACGGAGTGCAGCTGGACCCCCTCAACTATTTCAACGGCGAGCTGGATACCGAGCGTTTCGGAGAACTGCTCGTCTACGCCGTAAATACCGGACAATCACTGGACTAATAACATATATCGTCATGCCGTACAAGGAATACAAACCGCAGAAGCTGTACTACAGCATCGGAGAGGTGGCCGAAATTCTCGGAGAGAGCACCTCACTGGTCCGTTTCTGGTCGGATACGTTCACAGAGTTCGTCAGGCCGGAGCGCAACCGTAAGGGCAACCGCAAGTTTACTCCATCCGATGTGGAGAACCTCAAGATCATCCATCATCTGGTCAAGGATATGAAGATGACGCTCGACGGGGCTGCTGCCAGGATGAAGCACAACCGGGAGGGACTGGATACCCGTACAGAGGTGGTTGAGCGCCTGCGCGGCATCAAGGAATCCCTTCTCGAAATTTCCAGGTCGCTTGAAAGATGAAGGCCTCGGCAGTAGCTTCCGCCATTGAGCAGGCGGCTCCCCTTTCCCTCCAGGAAAGCTGGGACAACAGCGGTTTCTGTATCGGTAACGGAGACTCAGAGGTTCACGCTGCCATAGTCGGCTTCGACTGCACCCCCGAACTTATAGACGAGGCGGTATCGGTCAGTGCGGACATGGTCATTACTCATCATCCGCTTATTTTCGGGGGTATCAGGAAAATCTCGGATGCGACGCTCACCGGAAGGACGGTGATTTCAGCCATACGTCACGGAATCACCGTATATGCCTGTCATACCAATATGGACAAGGTCCCCGGTGGGGTCAGCGGCACTTCGGCTTCGAGGATAGGACTGCAGGATGTGAGGGTGCTGGACAGTGATTCTGACGGCAACGGGCTGGGAGTTATAGGGAATCTGCCGTATCCAATGGCTCCGGAGGCATTTCTCTCTCATCTGAAGCAGTGCTTGAGTGTCAAGACAATACGTCATTCCCGCCTTCCCGCGGAACTCCTGCGGTCAGTGGCTCTGTGCGGGGGCAGCGGACGCTCCCTGATAGAAAAGGCGCGGTCCTCGGGCGCGGATGTGTATGTCTCGGGAGATATCTCCTATCATGATTTCTACGCGCCGGACGGGATGATGATAGCGGATATCGGGCATTTTGAGAGCGAGGTGGAGATAATCGGCGTGATATGTGACATCGTTAGGGAAAAAATTCCTAACTTTGCCGTCTATACTGCGCGGAGCAGTACGGTCAACCCAGTATATTATTTTTAGAACAGATATGGCTACAACCAAACAGAAGAATGTGATAGACACCCCTATCGACAGGCGGGAGACATTCGTGTCCCTCTCCAAGAGCATCAATGACAATGACGCAGCGATGGAGCACAAGCTCCATACCCTGTACCTGATCCAGCAGAAGGATTCCAAGATCGACGAGATCCACATGCTGCTCGGCGAGCTTCCCGATGAGATCCGCGACCTGGAGGATGAGATAGAGGGACTCAAGACCCGTGTAGGCAAGATCCGCGAGGAGATGGCCGATGCAGAGAAGTTCGTGGCCCAGAAGAAGATAGAGGCTGAGAACAGCAAGGCTGCCATCGCCAAGTATCAGGAGCAGCAGGCCAATGTCAAGAACAACAGGGAGTATGTGTCCATCTCCCGCGAGGTGGAGTATCAGCAGCTGGAGCTCGAGCTGGCCAACAAGCGCATAGGCGAGAAGAACGCCCGCATTTCCGAGCTGAAGGCCGCCATGACAGCGACTCAGAACGCCATTGCCCAGAAGGAGGCTGACCTGGAGGAGAAGAGGAAGGAGTGTGAGTCCATCACGGAGGAGACAGCCAAGGAGGAAGAGGCTCTGACCAAGGAGATCGCCGAGCTCAAGGCCTCCATCGACGCCAGGACCCTTGCCGCATACGAGAAGGTGAGGGCCAATGCCCACAATGGTCTGGCGGTGGTTACCGTCAAGAGGGATGCCTGCGGCGGATGCTTCAACAAGATCCCGCCCCAGAGGCAGCTCGACATCGCCCAGAACAAGAAGATTATCGTCTGCGAGTACTGCGGCCGTATCCTGGTAAGTCCCGACTTCGAGGAAGATAAGCCGAAGGACTGAGGACTATGATCAGCCGTACGTTCTTCAGACACGTAGGACAGACATCACCATCCCCACTGGCTTTAGAGGTAGACAGGGCGGATGGTGTCTTTCTCTACAGCGGTGACCGCAGGTATCTGGACCTGGTCTCCGGCGTGTGCGTGAGCAATGTCGGGCACGGCCGTCCGGAGGTGGTCGAGGCCGTGCGCAGACAGGCCGGGGACTATTTTCACCTGATGGTCTATGGGGAGATGATAGAGGCGCCCCAGGTGCTGCATGCCTCCCTGCTGACCTCCATCCTGCCCCCCTCGCTGGACTGCATCTACTATGTCAATTCCGGTTCCGAGGCCGTGGATGCGGCCCTGAAGCTGGCCAAGAGGCTCACCGGCCGTCGCCGTATGGCCTCATTCATAAATTGTTACCACGGCTCGTCCCATGCCTCGATGAGCCTTATGAGCGATACCGTCCGTCAGGATGCTTTCCGGCCGCTGCTGCCGGAGGTTGACCATCTGAGATTCAACCGTCAGGAGGACCTGGCGCGCATCACTGAGGAGACGGCCTGTGTGATCGTGGAGCCGGTGCAGGGAGAGGCGGGCGTGATAGTGCCGGAGCCTGGATTCCTCCAGGCCCTGCGGGAGAGATGCTCCAGAACCGGAGCGCTGCTGATCTTCGACGAGGTGCAGACCGGATTCGGCCGGACCGGGAGAATGTTCGCATTTGAGAAATACGGGGTTGTCCCCGATATACTGGTGCTGGCCAAGGCCCTGGGAGGGGGAATGCCCCTGGGCGGGGTAGTCTCTTCGAAGGAGAGGCTGGACGCATTTACCTGTGATCCGGTGCTGGGGCATATCACCACTTTCGGAGGACATCCGGTGTGCTGCGCCGCAGCCCTTGCCTCTCTCCGTCTGCTGCTGAGCGAGGACTGGGTGACCCGCGCCGAGGAGAAGGGACGCCGTATGGAGGAGGCCCTGGCCTCTCATCCGGCTGTGCGGGAGATACGCCGCAGCGGTCTGCTGCTGGCCGTGGACCTGGGCCGTCCCGACGCTGCGGAGAGGATGCTCGGTCTGCTCCTGGAGGAGGGGGCCGTGAGCGATTATTTCCTCTACCATCCTACCTCTTTCAGGATAGCACCGCCGCTGTGCATCAGTGACGGGGAGGTGGAAGAGGCCCTGAATATTGTAACCAGAGCATTGAATAGACTGTAACGGTATGGCAAAGACTGTGAGAACCAAGAAAAAGGAAGTCTCTATCGACGCCCTTGGACTGGAGGCCGGCAAGGTGCCCCCTCAGGCCGTGGACGTAGAGGAGGCCGTGCTGGGAGCGATGATGATCGAACCCAACTGCGTGCCGGATGTGCTGGAGCGCCTGACCGCCGAATGTTTCTACAAGGAGGCCAACCGCAAGATATTCTCGGCTATATCCGCCCTCACCAAGGACCATGAGCCGGTGGATATCTTCACCGTGGCCGAGGCCCTCAAGCGGACGGGAGACCTGGAGACGGTGGGAGGACCCTACTACCTCAGCCTGCTCTCCTCCAAGGTGGGTGCGGCCGCGCATGTCGAGTACCATGTCAATATATTGCTCCAGAAACACATACAGAGGGAGCTGATCACCATCTCGGCGGAGGTGCAGCGCGACTCCTTCGATGACAGCATACCGGTGGACGACCTGCTCAACAACGCGCAGCAGAAGCTTTTCGAACTGGCGGAGCGGAATATGAAGCGGGAGACTCTTCCGGTGCAGGACGTGCTTAAGGACACCGTGGCTGAGATAGAGGCCAACCAGGACCGTACCGACGGCCTGAGCGGAGTGCCCTCCGGCTTTACCGGCATCGACAAGGTGACCCTGGGCTGGCAGGAGTCCGACCTGGTGATCATCGCGGCCCGTCCCTCGATGGGTAAGACGGCCTTCGTGCTGACCATGGCCCGCAACATGGCCGTGGACCATCATATCCCGGTGGCGTTCTTCTCTCTGGAGATGTCCTCCAAGCAGCTGGTCAAGAGGCTTCTGGTCTCAGAGACAGGGCTGTCCTCGGAGAAGATCCGCGGCGGTAAGAGACTGCTGGACTATGAACTGGTGCAGCTGCACGAGCGTATCAAGGATCTTTCGGCCGCCCCCCTGTTCATAGACGACACGCCGTCCATCTCCATATACGAGCTGCGCTCCAAGGTACGCCGTCTGGTGCGCAACGCGGGAGTCAAGCTCATCATCATCGACTACCTGCAGCTGATGACCGGCCCTCCGGAACTGAGGGGTATGAGGGAGCAGGAGGTGTCCAATATCTCCCGCTCGCTCAAGGCTATAGCCAAGGAGATGTCCATCCCCGTCATAGCTCTGTCACAGCTCAGCCGTGATGTGGAGAAGCGCGGAGGCAACAAGATTCCGCAACTGAGTGACCTGCGTGAGTCCGGAGCCATAGAACAGGACGCGGATATCGTGATGTTCATCCATCGTCCGGACTATTACGGCACGGAGGATGAGGGTGCGGTGCCCGGTCAGGCCCAGATCATCATAGCCAAGCACCGTAACGGCTCCACCGATGTGGTGCCCATGATATTCCGCAAGAACGAGGCCCGTTTCGTGGATGCCAACGAAGGAGGCTTCATCGTGCCGGAGGACGATGTGGAGGAGTATCAGGGAGTGGAGTCGAGCATGAACAATTCGGAATTTGAACAGGAGTTCTAGATATATCGCAACTGTGGCCGGGCTGGCGCTCATCCTGTGCGCGGTACTGCCCCGGCAGCTTCAGGGCCAGTGCTATCCGGTCCATCCTGCCCTGGAAGAGGACCATGCCTTTGCCCTGGGGGAGAGGCTGTCCTACATTATCCATTATAAGTGGCTGGGTATACGCACCGATGTCGGAGCCGCAGAGGTCAATCTCCTGGACGGCGGTACCCGTAACGGACGCCGGCTGCTGCATCCGGTGGCGGTGGGTACGACCTACCGGTTCTGGGATGTCTTTTTCAAGGTGAGGGACCGCTATGAATCGGTGTTCTACGAGGACAGCGTCCGGCCGATATATTTCCACCGGGACATACACGAGGGCAAGTACACTATCCAGAATTATTTTCAATGGGACGACACTACCCACGCCATAGACGCGCAGGTGGTCAGGCGCTCCGGCGTGAGGGATACTCTTCTGCCGGGCCATGAGTGCACCTTCGATGTGCTGACCCTGTTCTACAATGCCCGCAATATGGATCTGGAGGCCCTGGAACCCGGAGTGAACAATCCTGTTTCTTTCGTTATAGACGAGGAGATATTCGATATCTATTTCCGTTTTATCGGAAGGGAGGAGAAGAGGGTGCCCGGGCTGGGTGTGTTCAGGACTCTCAAGTTCGCCGCCAAGGTAGTGGCCGGGGAGGTGTTTACCGGCGAGCAGGAGATGATCATCTGGGTGTCGGATGACATGAACCGCGTTCCGCTGCTTTTCGAGTCGCCCATCATCGTCGGATCTGTCTTTGGACGGCTGTCGGACTGGGACGGGCTGCGCTATCCTCTGGAAGAATGTAAGGTCATTAAAAACAATAGAAAATGAAACAGCAACAGTCATCATCAGCAGTAATCAGGCACGAGGGACGGGTTCTGTCCGTCACCTCGGTCCAGACCAAGGTCGAGATACTGGCTCAGACGGCCTGCGCGGCATGTCACGCCAAGGCTGTCTGCGGGGCTTCCAACGGTGAGAGCCGTGTAATAACCATCCGCCGCGAGGACGACGGGAAGATCAAGCCGGAGGACAGGGTCAATGTGGTTGTCCGTCAGGGGCAGGGCTTCAAGGCAGTTTTTATCGCTTATTTAATTCCTTTGTTCATTCTATTGGTTTTATTATTAACTTTGCCTCTGTTTTTTGAGAATGAACTGGTGACGGGGCTCGGGGCACTGGGATTCGTGGCTCTTTATTACCTGGTGCTCGCTCAGTTCAGGGACAGGCTCAACAGCGGATTCGTATTTACGGTTGAAAAGATTAATAACTAACAACAGATGGGTACAACATTTATTTTCACTGTCGTCATTCTCAGCGTGCTGGGATTGCTGCTGGCGGTAGTTCTATTCCTCGTTGCGAAGAAGTTCCAGGTGGTGGAGGATCCCCTCATCGATGTCGTTGAGGCCACTATGCCCGGAGCCAACTGCGGCGGCTGCGGCTTCGCAGGCTGCCGGGCTTTCGCCGAGGCCTGCGTCAAGTCCAAATCCCTTGACGGCAAGTTCTGTCCTGTAGGCGGCAATGCCGTCATGCAGAAGGTGGCCGCTCATCTCGGAGTCGCCATGGAGGAGAAGGCTCCCATGGTGGCCGTGGTAAGGTGCAACGGTACCTGTGCCAACAGGGTGCGCACCAACGAGTACGACGGCTCCTCCTCCTGCCGTATCATGAGCACCCTCTACAGCGGAGACACAGCGTGCCGGTACGGCTGTCTGGGCTGCGGGGACTGTGAGAAGGCCTGCCAGTTCGGTGCCGTCAGGGTCAATCCCGAGACTCTTATCCCCGAGGTCGACGAGGACAGGTGCACAGCCTGCGGAGCCTGCGTCAAGGCATGTCCCAAGGGCATCATCGAGCTGCGCAACAAGGGACCCAAGAACCGCCGTGTCTTTGTTTCCTGCATGAATCAGGACAAGGGCGGTATCGCCCGCAAGGCCTGCACGGCCGCCTGCATCGGTTGCCGCAAGTGCGAGAAGACCTGCCCCTTCGGCGCCATCACAGTAGAGAACAATCTGGCCTACATCGATTTCAACAAATGCAAGCTCTGCCGTAAATGCGTGGCCGAGTGCCCCACGGGAGCCATTCACGCCGTGAACTTCCCTCCGAAGCCGGCCGCTCCGGCAGCAGAAACACCTAAAGAATAACCGCATGAGACGTACATTTTCAATGGGTGGTGTCCACCCGCGCGACTGCAAGATATCCGCTGACTCAGCGATAGAGATATTCCCTCTGCCACAGAGGATGTACATTTCCATGTCCCAGCATTTGGGAGCACCGGCCAAGCCCCTTGTCCAGAAAGGCGACAAGGTCAAGGTCGGACAGATGATAGGAGCCTCCGCCGGTTTCATCTCCGCCAATATCCACAGCTCCGTATCCGGTACAGTAGCCGCCGTCGAGCCATACGCCGACCTGGCCGGCAACCCCGTGATGCACGTGGTGATAGACGTGGAGGGAGACGAGTGGGAGGAGAACATCGACCGCACATCCGATATTGTGCGTGAGATAACCCTCGGTCCTGCCGAGATTATAAAGAGGATAGCCGACTGCGGCATAGTGGGTATGGGCGGTGCTTCCTTCCCGACCCATGTCAAGCTGTCTCCCCCTCCGGGAAAGAAGGCCGAATTCCTGATTATCAACGGAGCCGAGTGCGAGCCTTACCTGACCTCGGACTACCGCCTGATGGTCGAGCATCCCGAGGAGGTCCTGCTGGGCGCCCGTATCATGATGAAGGCCCTGGGCGTGACGAAAGGCTATATCGGCATAGAGGACAACAAGCCTGCCGCCATAGAGGCCATGCGCAGGCTGACCGCCTCCTCCTATGCGGAGATAGAGGTGGTTCCTCTGAAGAAGAAATACCCTCAGGGCGGTGAGAAGCAGCTCATCGACGCTGTCTCCGGCCGTAAGGTGCCCTCGATGGGCCTGCCCATCGATACCGGGGTGGTGGTCCAGAACGTGGGTACTTCCTACGCCGTGTATGAGGCCGTACAGAAGAACAAGCCTCTCTTCGAGGGAGTGATGACCATTACCGGACAGTGCCTGGAAGAACAGCACAACTTCCTGGTGCGTACCGGCACCACATTTGACCGTATCCTGGAGTATGTGGGCGGAGTGCCGCAGACTGCGGCCAAGATCATCAGCGGAGGTCCCATGATGGGCAAGGCTGTGTCCAATCTGTCCGCCGCCACCGTCAAGAGCTCCTCGTCCCTGCTTCTGCTTACCGAGGAACAGACCCGCCGCCGTGCCGAGGGCGAGTGCATCCGCTGCGGCAAATGCGTTGAGGCCTGTCCTATGGGGCTGGAGCCCTATCTGCTCAACAAACTCTCCCGTGCAGGCCGCATGGAGGAGCTGGAGGAGCACAAGGTGTACGACTGCATCGAGTGCGGATGCTGCATGTTCACCTGTCCCGCATATATACCGCTGCTCGACTACATCCGCACCGGCAAGGCCGATGTGATGCGTATCATGCGCAGCCGTCCTAAAAAGTAACCGATTAAATACTTGAGATATATGAGAAAGCTGATAGTCTCTCCCGCACCCCACGTGCACGGCAGCGAGAGCACCAGGAAGATCATGCTGGACGTGATTATTGCCCTGGCTCCCTCGATGCTGGTGGCCGTGTATTTCTTCGGCTTGAGCGCCATCCAGCTCCTGCTGGTGTCAGTGCTCGTCTGCGTGGGACTGGAGTACCTGATTCAGAAATACATGCTCCGCAGGCAGCCCACGGTCAGCGACCTGTCTGCCGTAGTGACCGGAGTGCTTCTGGCGCTCAACCTCCCTCCCTCGGCTCCCTGGTGGGTGGCCGTGATAGGCGGTGTGGTGGCCATAGGAATCACCAAGATGACATTCGGAGGCCTGGGACACAACATCTTCAACCCCGCCCTGGTGGGCCGTGTCTTCCTTCTGGTCTCCTTCCCCGTAATCATGACGGACTGGACGGTGCCTGAGTCGATCTTCCGTCCGGGAGTGGATGCCGTATCCGGTGCGACTCCTCTCGCCATGGTCAAGGAAGGGCTTGCTCAGGGGCAGACGGTGGACCAGATTCTGGCGGCCAATCCCGACCTCTCATACGGTCAGATGCTCTTTGCACGGGCAGGCGGCTCTGCCGGCGAGGCCTCGGCCCTGGCTCTGATTCTGGGATTCATCTACCTGCTGGTACGCAAGGTCATCCGTCCCCATATTCCCGTCACCATCATCCTTACTGTGGCCGTGATGTCCGGCATCTTCTGGCTCATCAACCCTGAGCAGTACACCGATCCTCTGTTCAACATCCTTACCGGTGGCCTCCTCCTCGGTTCCATATTCATGGCTACCGACTATGTGACCTCACCGATGGCGCCTAAGGGCATGGTCATCTACGGTATCGGTATCGGAGTGCTCACCGTGCTTATCCGCTACTTCGGTTCCTATCCCGAAGGAGTGTCCTTCGCGATACTGATTATGAACTCTATAGTTCCCCTGCTCAACAAATACATAAAGCCCGCAAGGTTCGGGAAGGAGGTAAAACATGCCTAAAGAATCCACACTCCGCAGCATGGCTGTCTGCCTCTTCCTGGTGTGTCTGGCCTGCTCCGCCCTCCTCGGAGGCGTGTATGTGCTGACCCTCGACAAGATCAACCAGGAGGTGGTCAAGAAAACCAACAATGCCATAGCCTTAGTAACGCCCGAGTTCGACAACGAGCCCTCCGCCGAGAGCCTCTCAGTCGAGCTGGACGGCGACGCGATCACCGTCTATCCCGCCAGAAAGGGCGGGGAGACTGTCGGATACGCCATAGAGTCCTTCACGTCGAAGGGCTTCAGCGGCACGATCAACATCATGGTCGGATTCGACATGGACGGCAACATCACCGGTACCTCAGTCATTTCCCACGCCGAGACTCCCGGTCTGGGCGCCAAGATGACCGAGCCCTCCTTCTATTCCCAGTTCGTGGGCAAGAACCCCGCGTCCTTCCGCCTGGCTGTGACCAAGGACGGAGGAGAGGTGGACGCCATCACTGCCTCCACCATCACCTCCAGGGCCTACTGCGATGCCGTGGACAGAGCCTGGAGGGCATTTCAGAAAGTAGTAAACTCTAAATAGTTGCGGAATATGAGTAAACTGAGAATTATAATCAACGGCATCATAAAGGACAACCCCACCTTCGTCCTCGTGCTCGGTATGTGCCCAACCATCGGCACCACCACTTCCGCGATCAACGGTATGGGAATGGGACTGGCCACGACTTTCGTCCTGATTCTCTCCAATGTATTCATCTCCCTGTTCGCCAAGATGATTCCCGATAAGGTCAGGATACCTGCCTATATCGTGATCATAGCATCTTTCGTGACGGTGCTCCAGCTGCTGATGCAGGCCTATGTGCCCGATCTCTATGCGGCTCTGGGTCTGTTTATTCCCCTTATCGTGGTGAACTGTATCATCCTCGGCCGTGCCGAGGCCTTCGCCAACAAGAACACTCCGGGAGACTCCGCTCTCGACGGTATCGGTATCGGACTCGGATTTACCCTGGCCCTTACTTTCATCGGACTGGTCCGCGAGCTGCTGGGCAGCCTCTCCCTCTTCGGAATGAAACTCGGCGGGGGCGACGGCATGCTGGCGTTCGTCCTGGCTCCCGGCGGATTCCTGGTGCTGGGATATCTCATGGTGATCTTCAGGAAACTTATTAACAAAAAGGCTTAATCGTTATGGAATATCTGATAATTATCATATCGGCGATATTCGTCAACAATATCGTACTGTCGCAGTTCCTCGGTATCTGTCCTTTCCTCGGTGTCTCCAACAAGGTAAGCACGGCTACCGGAATGTCGGCCGCCGTGGTTTTCGTGATCACTCTCTCGACCCTGGTGACCTACCTGCTGCACTACTATGTGCTGGTGCCTCTCGGGATAGAGTTCATGATGACCATCGTCTTCATCCTGGTCATAGCTGCTCTGGTGCAGATGGTGGAGATTATCCTCAAGAAGATATCGCCTTCGCTTTATCAGGCCCTCGGTATCTTCCTGCCCCTGATTACCACCAACTGTACCGTGCTCGGTGTGGCCATCAACGTGGTGACCAAGGAGTTTACCTTCGGAGGTGAGGCCCATCTGCTCAATCTCGGCGAGACCGTAGTCTATGCAGCCTCCAGTGCCCTCGGTTTCGGTGTGGCAATGGTGCTCTTCGCAGGTATCCGCGAGCAGATGGAGCTGATAGGCGTGCCCAAGGCTTTCAAGGGTACTCCCATCGCCCTGATTACAGCCGGTATCCTGGCTATGGCGTTTATGGGATTCAGCGGATTGGTGTAGGCCTATGTCGACAGTTATCGAGATAGAAAGACTGGTGGCCTCGGGACATCTGGACGAAGCCCGCGAGGAACTGGAGAAGCTGCTGGCTTCGGAACCGGATAATTCCCATGCCTGGTTTCTGCTCGGCGGCATCTACCGCAGGCACGAGCTCTGGGGAGATGCCATCAATGCCTACAACCGGGCCAAACTGATCGACCCGGAGGGTCCGGCGGCAGCTGCCATAGAGTCGATCTACGACATCCTGCACTTCGTCAATGTGGATCTGATGAATCCCTAGCCCCTCGGAGTCAGGACATACAGGACGATACCTATCGCCACAGATACATTGAGCGAGTGCTTGGTGCCCCACTGGGGAATCTCCAGTGTGAAATCGCACAGGTCCACCGTTTCCTGAGATATGCCGTGCACTTCGTTTCCGAAGATCACGGCATACTGCTTCTCCGGGTCGAGTCTCCTTTCCCCCAGCAGGAAGCAGTCGGTGGATACGGAGTTCTCGGTCTGTTCCACTCCTATGACGGTGTATCCTTTGGCCTTCAGTTCGCGTACCGCCTCTACGGTGTCTTCCCGGTAGGTCCAGTCCACGGAAAATTCGGCTCCCAGGGCGGACTTGTGAATCTCGGGGGAGGGAGGGGTGGAGCTGATGCCGCAGAGGACTATGCCCCGGATGCGGAAAGCATCGCCGGTACGGAAGGCCGAGCCGATGTTGTGACGGCTGCGGACATTGTCCAGAATCACTGTTATGGGGCTTTTGGAGAGGGCCTTGTATTCCTCGACGGCGGGGCGTCCGAGTTCGCTGTTCAATAATTTCCTAAACATTTGCCAAAAGATAAAATTTTGCTTACATTCGCAAAGTTAAACTGAATTGAATAATTTTAACAAAATATTATGAAACAGGATCTTCAAATATCTGAACTTATCAAGAAGGAAGAGAGCCGTCAGCTTCACGGCATTGAGCTCATCGCTTCTGAGAACTTTGTCACCAATAATGTCCTGGCTGCACTCGGATCATGCCTGACCAACAAGTATGCCGAGGGTTATCCCGGAGCCCGCTACTACGGCGGATGCGAGGTGGTGGACCAGGTGGAGCAGCTGGCCATCGACCGTCTGAAGGAACTTTACGGTGCTGAGTTTGCCAACGTGCAGCCTCACTCCGGAGCCCAGGCCAACATGGCAGTATTCATGGCCTGCCTCAAGCCAGGTGACACCTTCATGGGTCTGGACCTGGCTCACGGCGGACACCTTACCCATGGCTCGCCCGTCAACATGTCCGGTATCAACTATCACCCCGTAGCCTACAAGCTCAACGAGGAGACAGGCCGCGTGGACTATGACCAGATGGAGAAAGCAGCCCTCGAGCACAAGCCCAAGTTGATCGTCGGCGGTGCTTCCGCTTATTCCCGTGAGTGGGACTGGAAGAGGATGCGTCAGATCGCAGACGAGGTAGGCGCTATCTTCATGGTGGACATGGCTCACCCTGCAGGACTTATCGCAGCAGGTCTGCTGGACAACCCTGTGAAGTATGCCCACATCGTGACCACCACCACCCACAAGACTCTCCGCGGTCCCCGTGGCGGCGCCATCATCATCGGCAAGGACTTCGAGAATCCTTGGGGCCTGAAGACTCCTAAGGGACAGATCAAGATGATGTCTCAGCTGATCAACTCCGCCGTCTTCCCCGGTATCCAGGGCGGTCCCCTCGAGCACTGCATCGGTGCCAAGGCCGTGGCTTTCTACGAGGCCCTGCAGCCTGAGTTCAAGGAGTACCAGATCCAGGTCAAGAAGAATGCCGCAGCCATGGCTCAGGCATTCATTGACAGAGGTTACAAGATCGTTTCCGGCGGTACTGACAACCACCTGATGCTGATCGACCTCCGCACCAAGTTCCCTGATCTGACAGGTAAGGTGGCAGAGAAGACCCTCGTGCGTGCCGACATTACAGTGAACAAGAACATGGTTCCCTTCGACAGCCGTACACCGTTCACCACTTCCGGTATCCGCGTAGGTACACCTGCCATCACTTCCAGAGGCCTGGTGGAAAAGGATATGGAGGCTATCGTCGAGCTTATTGACGAGGTTCTCTCAGACGTAGAGAACGAGGCTGTTATCGAGAAGGTTAAGAATGCCGCTCATGCTCTCGTAGCAGGTCGTCCTCTGAATGTATGGTAAAAAGATACATTTTATGAACTAAAGCAGATAGAATTAACGGGGGTGGATTGAAAGTCCGCCCCTTTTTTATTTTGAGTGATATCATGAAAGATTATCCGATAGTATTGTCGATTGCCGGGTCCGATCCGTCTGGAGGAGCCGGTATACAGGCGGATATCAAGGCTATATCGGCCTGCGGAGGTTATGCGGCTGCGGCTATAACGGCCGTGACGGTGCAGAATACCGCCGGTGTCTCCGAGGTGGAGTATCTTAGACCTGAACTGGTCGCAGCCCAGATAGATGCGGTGATGTCCGATCTGGCTGTGGATGCCGTAAAGATAGGCATGACCGGCACGGTGCCGATAGTGGAGGCCATAGCTTCGCAGCTGGCGGTCCATCCTGTGCTGTACGTCGTGACTGATCCAGTGATGGTCTCTACCAGCAAGGATTCACTTACACTTCCCGAGGCGGTGGATGCCCTGTGTTCCAAGATATTTCCCCGTTCACACCTGGTGACGCCGAATATAGACGAGGCCTCCCGTCTGGCCGGTTTCAGGATACGCTCCGTAGAGGATATGGACCGTGCTGCCGCACTGCTGAGGGACCGCTACGGCTGTGCCTTTCTGGTTAAGGGCGGGGACCTTCCGGCAGCATCCGGGCAGAGCGTTCCGGATATAGTTTCTCAGTCCACGGACGTACTCTGTGACCTGGATGGTCTGGTGCACATCACTTCCGAGCGGGTGCTCACCAACAACCTGCACGGCACAGGCTGTACCCTCTCTTCCTCCATAGCGGCCTTCCTCGGAGCCGGTCATCCCCTTCGTGAAGCCGTTCAGACAGCTGTCGCCTACGTTCACAACGCAATTGTGGCCGCGGCTCCCTTAAGGATCGGCCACGGCCATGGTCCGCTCAGGCATTTTTACAGATGAGGACAGTCGTGATAACTGATCCCGAGTTTCTGCCGGGAGAGACACAGGCTGTTACCGCCTTGCTGGAGGCCGGGGCCTGGAGGGTACATGTGCGTAAACCCGGAGCGGATGCGGCTGAGGTGGAGGCTCTGCTGGAGAAACTGCCGGAGCTTTACCGTCAGCGCATCTCTCTGCACGACTGCCATGAGCTGGCTGCCCGTTATGGAGTCGGCGGAGTGCATCTGAACGCCCGCAATCCGCTTCCTCCCCAGGAATTCACAGGTATGGTCAGCCGTTCCTGTCATTCCTTCGGGGAGCTGACTGAGTATGCGCCGGTATGTGATTATATGTTCCTCAGTCCTATTTTCGACAGTATCTCGAAGAAGGGTTATGTCTCTCGCTTTCCGCTGGAGGAAATCCGGCGGAGAAGGGATGATGCGGGGTCCGGGGTAGACTGGAAGCGGGTTCTCGCCCTGGGAGGAGTCTGTCCGGACAATATCCGCCGGGTTGCGGATACCGGTTTCGGAGGCGCTGCCGTTCTGGGATATATATGGGAACCGTATAAGCGTGATGCGGATGTAGGGGCCTTAGTCGCACGTTTCAGGAACTTATCCGATTTTAGCCGTTTATAACCGATTATAAACGTTTCGATATCGCCTTTTGCGGATGAAATCGCTATCTTTGCCTCAGAAAACTTAAAAAGATATGTGTATGAAATATTTGGATCCGAAAGCTGATATGACTTTCAAGAAGGTGTTCGGTGAACATGAGGATTTGGTGATAAGTTTTCTGAATTCTCTGCTGCCGTTCGAGAGTGAGGACGAGTTTATCAAAAGTGTGGAATATCTGAATCCGGAGCTGGTGCCGCTCAATCCTCTTAAAAAGGACAGTATCGTGGATGTGCGTTGTAAGGATTCGCGCGGCCGCCAGTTCATAGTGGAGATGCAGATGATGTGGACGTCCGAGTATAAGCAGCGTGTTCTGTTCAATGCCTCTAAAGCATACGTGAGTCAGTTGGAATGCGGACAGGACTACGATCTTCTGCATCCGGTGTATTCGTTGAACATGGTGAACGATATATATTCGGACAGCGAGGACTATTATCACGATTACCGTATAGTGGAGATTGCGGAAACCAATGAGGTGATAGAGGGGCTCCGTTTCATCTTCATAGAGTTGCCCAAGTTCACGCCGAAGAATTACGGGGATAAGAAGATGCAGGTGCTGTGGCTGCGGTATCTGACTGAGATCAACAGCAGGACGCGTGTCGTGTCTGAGGAACTGACAAGTAATCCTGTTATTAACAAGGCGGTGGCTCAGCTGGAGGTGTCGGCATTCTCAGACGCACAGCTTCTGGGTTATGACCGTTTCTGGGATATGGTCAGTACGGCCAAGATGCAGATATCCAGTTCCCGTAAGGAAGGTTTCAGACGTGGCCACAAAGAAGGGCTTGAGGCCGGCATGAAAGAAGGTAAGAAAGAAGGTAAGAAAGAAGGTAAGAAAGAAGGTAAGAAAGAA
>ERZ780012.10-NODE-10-length-125683-cov-8.12649_pt1 | contig 125683 bp, 107 predicted proteins | sample MGYA00511869_ERZ780012 | MGnify/ENA primary metagenome ERZ780012 (study PRJEB29588, sample SAMEA2161608) | human gut metagenome | biome: human gut; feature: human-associated habitat; material: faeces | place: Denmark | collected 2008/2010 ... | reverse complement strand
CACCCGCCCGGCCAGCACCGGCAAAACCATTGTCCGCCTCATCACCGACCGCGGCCCGCGCATCCCCGGCTCCATGTCCGGCGGCCTCCACATCGACCTCCCCCAGGCCGTCCGTCTGACCCTCCTCCGGGCCGGTGTCCACGACGCCAACGTCCTCATCTCCGGCATCGACACCTACTCCCACCCCGGCTTCTTCTCTGCCCGCCGCGAAGGCCCCTCCTGCGGCCGTACCGTCAACACCATCATGCTCAATCCCAGCCCCTCGCCCGAACCCTCTAAGAAGTTACCGTAAGTACTGACGCACCCCATTTTCATAATCAACTATTTTTCACAGCATTACCAATACAACGAGAATCTTTCGCGCCTTCACAACCCACCGGCAAGCACACCCCTCTTTCTTAACCCTCTAATCTCTGAGTGATTACAAAAAGTGCCCGCGCCTCTGCTTACCATTGTTGCACAGTCAGAATATAATTCCTAACTTTGAGGCAGTCATTAACCGATAGATGCGAAAGATTATGGAGCAGGAGAAAAATTTCCGGCACATCTGCACAGCCGGACTGGAAAAAGAAATCATTTTCAAGACTGACGCCGATTACATTTTCGGGATGAACAGCATTCCGGTATGCATGGCTGACAAAGACATATCCATGCACGCTTTTTGTCTGATGGACAACCACGTCCATTTCATAGCCCACGGCACTGAAGAGGATTGCGGCGGGTTCATCAAGGCCTACCGGAAGCGACTTTTCACCCTGGCGGACATGAGCCGCGCAGACATCTGCATGAAAGAAATTGACGATGCCGAGTACCTTAAACGGGCGATTGCCTACGTCTTGCGCAACCCTCCCGCAGCCGGTCTGGCCGTTCTCCCGACCCATTACCGATGGAGTTCCGGTCCTCTGTATTTCAACGACGGCAACACACTGACAGTCAACCGGCCGGTCACAGATATCGCGCACATGAGCAGGCGGCGGCAGCAGAAACTGTTCCGTACCCGCGGACAGCTGCCTGGACACTACACCATAACGGCCGACGGACTCATCTGCCCTAAATGTTATGTTGACTACCGCGCCGTCGAGGAGATATTCCACAGCCCTGTCAGGATGCTCTATTTCCTCTCGCGCAACGACAGTATGGAGATGGAGCTGACATCCGGAATCCTCCGGCGGACCCGCTACACTGACAGCGAGATGGCCTCCACCATCACGAACCTCTGCAGCGAAATATTCAGCAAGTCATCTCCCGACGCACTCAGCATAGACGAGAGATATCACCTGGCCGACATCCTCCGCAAACAATACGGTCTGGGCATCAAGCAGCTGGCACGCCTCACCCACACCAGCATCAGTCTGCTCGGACATGTCTTCCACCACGGCCAAAGCGCTCCAGGCCAGAACAGTCCGGAGCAGAACGGCCTGGCTCAGAACAGCCAGGATCACAACCGTCAAGGATAGAAACTCCAATCCGGCTCAGAGCCGCCTGTTCCGGCAACGGTAAGACGTGACGCACCCCTATTTTGCAAAACACTGACATTCAAAACAATGCGAATCGAGCATGATCTTTCCGCCCCCTCACTACATCCCGAAAAGATCACACCTTTACCGTAACACGCTGATAACTGAGTGTTTGCAAAAACACCCTGCTGCACTGCTTACCATTGCCAGAGGGTGTGGGCAGGATTGCAGAACAGGGATACTCCCGGCCATCTCAGGACGCATGAGTTGGTCATAGTACGCGGGCGAGATTGCGGAACAGCGCTTCGGGAATGTCGGCCGAGGCGGTGCGGAAGCCGGCATTGCCGTTGACCTCGCAGACCTTGAAGCCGTTATGACCGTCGAACAGCAGGTCCACCCCTGCAAAGAAGAGCCCGCAGGCACGGGCAGCGGCCACAGCGAGAGAGGCAGTGGCGGGAGGCAGCGGAATCTGACGGAAGGAGCCCCCAGCGGCGAAATTGGACTTAAAGCTCGAGGGATTGTACCGCAGCACATGCCCGGCGACCTCATCCCCCGTCACCCACACCCGGATGTCCCGTCCGCTGCTCGTGGCCACGAACTCCTGCAGCACAGGCTCGCAGCCGCGGCGGACCTCCTCCGGCGTCTCCCCGAACTCGCTGATCCCCCGGGACAATGCCTCCAGGCGCAGAGTCTCCTCCCGCCGGCACGCCTCCAGCGCGGAACGGTATTCCAGGACATCGCGGACGAGGAAGACATTCTCCCCCTTCGACCCGAAATTGAGCTTTAGGATAAATGGAAATGCGTCCCCGCTCCGGGCCTTCTCAGGGGACAATGCCTCCGGCACCGGCACCCCGGCAGCGGCCAGGACCTCCCCGCAGCGGAGCTTGTCCCGGCAGAGGATCATCGCCTCGGGGGCATTCAGCACCGGCACACCCTGAGCCCCGTACCACCGCGACAGGGCGATATTGTACCCCCGCATCAGCACAAAATCCGGCTTCCAGGCCGGAGCGCCCGCGGGAGCCTCAGCCGCCGGAGCGTCGTAGAACAGCACCTCGACCGACATCCCGTGGCGGGCAGCCGCCTCCCGGAACCAGCCGAAAGCATTGTTCCCCCGGGGAGTCGTCGAGGGGTATATCAGCAGACCTCTTTTTTCCATGACGCGAAAATAATATGTATCTTTGAAGAATGAAAACTACAGGCCACAACACTTTTACCGCAATGATCCTTACAGCGGCCATTGCGGTACTGCTCACGCTATCCGGATGCACTGACAGTTCCGGATACAAAGAACCAGAATTCCCCTCCGAGCGCCAGCTCCGTTTCGAGATTCTGGGAGAGCCTCTTACAACAAGGGACTTCGGTGACATATTCACCTATGGGGATTATATTATCGTATGCGGACATGACTCGGTCAGCGGCAACACATTCCACGTCTTCGACAAGGCTTCGGGCCTGAAAGTCATGGAGTCCATCCAGTTCGGAGGAGACCCCGGACGCACTTACATGGGATATACCATGGCCTCCCTGCATGACGGAGTTATGAGCTACATAGATCCGCTTGACAAGAAAGAGACTGTCTTCAACATGGACGGCATGCTCTCACACGACATCCCCACTGTCACGCAGTTCCCTATCCTGCTTCCGGAAAGCAATATACGGACCTGGGACTTGGGAGACAGGTACCTGTTCCACAACAACACCTACACCGACTCTCTCTCCGGCACATCCAGGCTGGAACTGTATGACAAGAACCGGTACGTCATGATATCGGTATCGGACCCGCACCCCATAGACAATCCATATCTCGGCGAATGCGTCTATGCCTCATCCTGCGGAGATGTATCGCCCGACGGCAGCAGAGCCGTGTTCGGGACATGGAGGGGGGCCATCCTGGAGACTTACGACATCCGCGATTCGATACGGCAGACAAGCATCCACCGCTTCATAGAGCCCCTGGTCAAGATCATCCTGCGTCACAACCGGCAGCACCACTACGAGCATATCGAGCAGTCCCGAGTCGGTTTCTGTGACATCTACGCCGGAAATGAGAGCATCTACACAGCCTTTGACGGCATCAACATGGTCCGGTACGTCACTGAAGAGGATCCTCTTTTCACCCGCATCGCCGTCTTCGACTGGGACGGCCGGCCTCTGGAACTGATCAAGACAGGCCTGAGCATCAACAGGCTCTGCTGCGACGAGGCAGAAGGCACCGTCTACGCCATAGTCACGGACACCGACGGCAGGCTCCGCCTCGGACGGCTGAAGCTGTAGGGCCGGCAGGGCTGTTGCATATTCCGGAGTCTTTTCCTATTTTTGCCGCCCTAAAACACAAACCGATTCATCAACTCAGCTACAACACACTACAAGTCATGCACCTCAAGGCCACCATCCTCACCCTGATCCTGACCGCCGCTGCATGCATCAGTTCCTCTGCGGCTACCGACACCCTCAGCACAGTAACAGATGACCGGAAGGACAGTAAGCTGGTCCGTTTCCTTTCGGAAAAGGTAAGCGTAAGCGGCTATGCCCAGGCCGGATACCAGTACGACACCTACGACATGGCACATGACGGGGCCTTCAACAAGTTCAATCTGTACAGGGCAATGATCATCGCCGACATCAGACCCGTCAGGCATCTGGACCTCTACTTCATGGCCGACGTGTCCAAATTCAAGCTGCATGAGCTCTTCGTCAGATACCGTCCGGTAGATGCGTTCTACATCCGCCTCGGGCAGTACAAGACCCCTTTCACGATTGAGAGCAATATGTCTCCCTCCGTCCTGGAAATAATAAAGGGCGCCCAGGCAGTCCAGTATCTCGCGGGTATCGACGGCTCGGACGTATGCTTCGGAGCGGGAGCCGGCAGGGACCTGGGTCTGGAAGTGGGAGGCGCATTTCTGAAAATAGGCAAGGACAACCGCAATCTGATAGAATACAGGGTCGGCGTCTTCAGCGGTGAGCCGTCCAATACGGCCGAGACCAACAACCGGAAGGATGTAGTGGCAAGCCTCGCCCTCAGGCCGGTCAGCTTCCTCAAGGTGCACGGCTCGGTCTACTTCGGAGAGGGCACCGCAAAGGCGGACAGCCCCTACGGGACATTCAAGGCCGGGGAGACATACCGCAGGGACCGGTGGAGCGCAGGTCTGGAAATGGAGGCAGGACCGATGTATCTCAGGAGCGAATACATGGAAGGTCTCGACGCATCCGTCAGGAGCCGGGGCGCCTACGCCACCCTCGTGGGCTCCGCCACTCATTTTCTCGACATCGTGGCATCGGTGGATTATCTGGACCGGAATATCGCCCTGAGCGACTGGCAGTGCAGCTACATCTTCGGACTGCAGTGGAACTTCTACCGCAAATGCCGCCTCCAGGCGCAGTACGTCTATCAGCAGCGCTCACGTAACAGCCAGGGGGTCTACAGCGGCATCCCCTCCTCGCACATGATCATCACGCAGCTCCAGGTCGGCTTCTGAGGCAAGGCCAATGGTAAGCAGGCGAGCACCCATTTTCCAGAAAGGCTTGTAAATTAATACATTCCAAAAATAACGAGTAACTTTAGTCGGGTTCGGAGCCACCCGAAAGAACACTCTGTTTTGTAACTAGCTGATTACTGAGCGTTTACAAAACAACCCCGCTGCAGTACTTACGGAAAAAGCCGCACCGGGATTCCGGCACGGCCTTTCTTCATGTTTTTGCGGATCGCCCGCTGGGTCAACTAACTATTTCAGCAGATGTTCGTCGATAATCTGTTTCAACTGGGCTTTTGACGGAGCGCCCGGACTCATCGACGGCTCCCCGTCGGCGGGGATGAAGAGCAGGGTGGGCACCGAGCGGATTCCGAAGGCTCCGGCGAGCTCACGCTCCTGGTCCACGTCCACCTTATAAATCACTATCCTGTCGCCGTACTCCTGGGCCAGTTCCTCGAGCACGGAGCCCAGGGCCTTGCAGGGTCCGCACCAGGTGGCGAAGAAGTCCACGATGGCGGGCTTGGTTCCCTCGTATTTCCAGGCCTGGGAATTGGCCTCGTAGTTCCACACTTTCTGCAGAAATTCCGCTTTGGTCAGATGTATTGTTCCTGTTTCCATTTTTTCCTCGTTTTTTCCGGACTCCCTCTCCTGTCCGTATGCCGTCAGAGGCAGGGCGGACAGAAGCAGGGTTCCGGCCATAAGCAGTGTTGTCGCTATCCGTTTCATTATTTTCTGTAAATTTTGTCCTCTATCTTCTCCTTGGGGAGCTGACGGGTGCAGAAGAACCAGTCGTAGCACTTCAGGTCCTTGTCGTCTCCGTCCATCCGGCTCTTGGCCACTCCGCAGGAACCGGCCGTGGGTACTATCACCTCGTCTCCTGGCTGCCAGTCGGCGGGCAGGGCGACACCGAATTCATCGGCGGTCTGCAGGCCCACCAGTACTCTCTTGAGCTCATCAAAATTCCTGCCAAGCGAGAGGGGATAGTAGATAATGGTGCGGATTACGTTCTTCGGGTCGATGAAGAAGACGGCGCGGACGGCCTGAGTGGCACTTTCGCCGGGTTGGATCATGCCGTAGCGGCGGGCGATGTCCATGGTGATGTCCTCGATCAAGGGGAATTTCACCTCGACGTTCTTCATGCCCTTGTATTGAATCTTCTCCTGGATGGTGCGCAGCCAGGCGATGTGGCTGTAGAGTCCGTCCACGGAGAGGCCGATGAGCTGGGTACCCAGGGCCTCGAACTCGGCGGCGCGGGAGGCGAAGGTCATGAACTCGGAAGTGCAGACGGGGGTGAAGTCGGCGGGATGGCTGAAGAGGATCTTCCATTTGCCCTTGAAATCCTCGGGGAAGCGGATCTTGCCCTGAGTGGTCACGGCCTCGAATGCGGGAGCCTGGTCGCCGATGCGGGGCATGGGATAATACTGCTGCTGTGTCTGATTCTGAATGTTGTTGTTGCTGTCCATAACTATTACTTTTTAATGATTAATATTCCGTTGTGTTTTGTTTTACGGTGCAAAGATATGGCGGCGGTTTTGATAAATCAAATCGATATTTTTTATATTCTCATAGATAATTTCTATATTTGTCAGCAGTATGAAGACAGACACCAACCTCAGCCTTACCGCCCTGCGCTACATCGTCGCAGTGGACACTCACCGCAACTTCGTCCGGCCCGCAGAAGCCTGCGGCGTCACCCAGCCGACCCTCAGCGCGGGCATCCGCAGCATCGAGACCGCCCTGGACGTGACCATATTTGACCGAGGAGCCCACCCCGTCCGGCCCACCGCCCTTGGAGAGAAGATCATCGCCCAGGCCCGGGTGACCCTGCACAATGCCTCGCAGATCGAGGAGCTGGTAGCCGTCGAGAAGGGCGACGAGAGCGGAGAGGCCGTCATGGGCATCATCCCGACCATTGCCCCTTACATCCTTCCCGGACTCTTCCGGAGGATGCACGAAGAGCACCCGTCCATACATCTGCGCGTGTCCGAGATGCGCACCCGGTTCATAGTGGAGAAACTGCTGGCGGCGGAGATTGACATGGCCATCCTGGCCACTCCGCTGGAGCAGAAGGGCTTGCTGGAAATACCGTTGTACTATGAGAAATTCGTGGCGTACATCTCCCCGTCCGACGAGCTGCACGCCCTGAGCGAAGTGCCGGCCGACCGACTGGCCTCCGACCGACTATGGATCCTCGAGGAGGGCCACTGCCTCCGCAGCCAGGTCTTCAACTTCTGCCACAGCCGCCGCAGGACCCGCACCGAATACCAGGCCGGCAGCATCGACACCCTCGTGCGCATCGTGGACACCAACGGCGGCTACACCGTCATCCCAGAGCTGCACGCCGCATTCCTCACCGAAGAGCAGCGCGGGAACCTCAGGCCCATCGTCCGGCAGAACGGCGGGACATCGGCCACTGACATTGGCCCCTCAGGCGGCATCCCGTCCCCCGGCTGCCCCACCTGCGTCCCCGTCCGCGAAGTCTCCCTCGTCATCCGCGAGGACTTCGTCCGCGAACGCCTGCTCAACGTCATCGCCGGCTGCATCAGACACATCGTCCCCGAAGAGATGCTCGACTCACGGCTCAAGCGCTTCGCCATCAAACTTTAGAAAATGGAATTGCCGATGTCGGTGGTGAAATGCTCAAGGGCGGCCATTCCGATGAGGGAGTTGCCGTGGCGGTTGAGTTCGGGGCTCCAGACGGTGATGGCGAGGTTGCCGGGGATGTAGGCCGCTATGCCGCCGCCTACGCCGCTCTTGCCGGGGAGGCCGGCGCGGAAGGCGAAGTCGCCAGACTCGTCGTAGAAGCCGCAGGTGAGCATCAGGGCACCGAGGCGCTTGGCCTGGCTGACGGTCAGGACCTGCCTGCCGTCGAAGGGGTTCACGCCGCGGTTGCTCAGAAAAAGGAAGGCGCGTGCGAGGTCCGCGCACGACATCGAGATGGCGCACTGGTGGCAGTAGACGTCCAGCAGCGTCTCCACGTCATTCTCTATATTTCCGAAGCTCTTCATGAAATAGGCAAGGGCCAGGTTGCGGTCGGCATTGAGCCGCTCGGAGCGGGCTATCTCCTTATCGTAGTAGATATCGTCGTTGGCGCAGAGGGCGCGGACAAACTCCAGCATGGCATCCTTGGGATGAGGGTAGAGCGATATCAGGCGGTCCGTCACGACGAGGGCACCGGCATTGATGAACGGGTTGCGGGGCAGGCCGTGCTCATACTCGAGCTGCACCAAGGAGTTGAACGGGTTGCCGGAGGGTTCGCGTCCCACCGCCTTCCATATATCGTCCCCGACGCGCCCGGTCACCATCGCCAAGGTAAACACCTTCGAAATACTCTGAATCGAGAAGCACACCTGCGCGTCCCCGGTCCTGAACTCCTGCCCATCGAGAGTAGCCACCGCTATCCCGAACTGCCTCGGATCCACCTTCGCCAGCGCCGGTATGTAATCCGCCACCCTGCCCTGTCCCCACAGGTCCTGCAGCTGGCCGTGAATCCTGTCAATCACATTCTGATAATCCATATTCTCACTTTAAGACTGCAAAAATACACAGGATACGGGAAGAATGAACTATATTTGCGGCCCGATAAACGGAAAAAATATGGAGACAGCAGAAGAAAGACGCAGAAAAGTACTTGACAGGCTGCAGGAAATGGGCATCAGCTACATCATCCACGAGCATCCGCCGCTTCCCACTATAGAAGAGGCCATGAAGTACTGGAAGGACTTCGACTCGACGCACTGCAAGAACTTGTTTTTCAGAAACCACAAGGGCAACCGCCACTACCTGGTCATCCTCGAGTGCCACAAGCAGATGGACATCCACGGCTTAGAGCATCAGCTGCATCAGGGCAAGCTCTCCTTCGCCTCCGAGCAGCGCATGGAGAAATACCTCGGGACTGTCCCAGGCTCCGTCTCCCTCTTCGGCCTCATCAACGACCCTGACCACCAGGTCAAGCTCTATCTCGACAAGGACCTGCGCCAGGCCGAGCGGGTCACCTTCCACCCCAACGACAACACCGCCTCCCTCGAAATCTCCCGCGACGACATGTACCGCTTCATTCAGCTGTGGGGCGGCGAATGGGAGGAGCTGTAGGGCGGTTCAGACTGTCACCCAATCGATGTGGATGCCGCGGCGCTCCATGCCCCGGAACCAAGTCATCTGCCGCTTGGCGAACTGGTGGATGGCAATAGCCAGCTTTGCGTACATCTCGTCGTAACTCATCTGCCCGGTGAGATACAGAGTGACGAACTTATATTCAAGGCCATAGTATATAAGGTCATCCGGCGAGAGGCCGCTCTCGAGCAGACGGCGCACCTCGTCGATCATCCCCTCCTTCAGACGGGCATCCAGCCTCCGGTCGATACGGGCATTGCGCTCCTCCCGCGAGACGGACAGCCCGATGTAATGCACCTCCTCCGGAGCGAAGCGGGCCAGCGGAGCATTGTCCCCGGAGAATACCCCCGCATCCTCCGGATGTTCCTTCTGATACACCGCTATCTCGATGGCCCGGATGAGCCTCTTGCGCGTATCATAGTCTGTGGTGTTGTGAGGCACCGTCAGCGACTTGAGCATCTCTATCAGATATTCGTCGGAGTGCTGCTCGAGCTCCGCACGCAGAGCCGGGTTGGACGGCACCTCCGGTATCGCATAGTTCCGCGTCACCGACTCGATGTACAGCCCCGAGCCGCCGCAGAGTATCACCGGACGGCCGCGGGAGACGATGTCATTGTACGCCGCCGCAAAATCCCGCTGATACCGGAAGATATCGTACCTCACCCCTGCATCCACGATGTCTATCAGATGATAAGGCACCGGCCGGCCCTCATAGACATACTCGCCGAGGTCCTTCCCGGTCCCGATATCCATCCCGCGATATATCTGCCGCGAGTCCGCCGAGATAATCTCAGCACCGGCCTCCCCCGCCAGCCGCACCGCATAGCGGGTCTTGCCAGAGGCCGTCGGCCCCAGAACCACCGTCAGACGGTATTTTTCCAGATTACTGCTCATAACATCATTGTTTTATCTGCGTGAAGCCCGGTACTCCTTGGGGGACATCCCGGTATTGCGCTTGAAAAACCGGCTCATCGAAGTATGCTCGGGAAAATTCAGGTACTGCGCTATCTCGCTAACGGAGAACAGCGGATTGTCCAGCTGGACCTTAATCTCGGCTATCAGCTGCTTGTCGATCAACTGTTTGGGTGTCATCCCTCCGAAATTCTCCACCACGATATCTCCGAGATACCGGGGCGATATGCACAGCTTGTCAGCGTAGAAAGGCACCTGATGCTCCCGGGCGCTGTTCTCCCTGATCAGACGCATGAACTGATGGCAGAGCACCTGCCGGCGGCTGTTCTCGCGGGAGGCAGTCACCTTCTTGCGGGGAATGTGGTTGTACAGGCACATCAGCATGCTCTGGAGAAAATTCTGTTCTATCTGCTTCCGGAAATACTGCACCGGGCGGGTAAACAGCAGACGGGCCATGTCCATCCACTGCAGCACGTTCTCCCACTCATCCTCAGGGGCGCCCCCGCCGATGTGGTCCAGAAAAGGATACTCGTGCAGGTAGTTCAGGAAGTCCGAGTCAATCGGCAATATGGCCTTGATCACTACGTCCTTGGGATACAGCAGCATCCTCACCGTGAAATCCGGGCTCGGGTCGCTGACCTGCACCAGGGTACCGCCGAAGAGAAAAAGTTCAGTGCCCCGCCGCATCCCGTAGCTCTGGATACCGGTCGAAATCTCGGCTGTCCCGCGCGTACACACTATCTGAATATCACAGCCGAACCGGCATGCATTGCGCACCAGCGGCTCCATATCGGTCTCACCGTACTGGATGTGGGGAGTATCTGAAAAGAAGGCTTTGTCCATCTGTCATTCTGTTTCTGTCACAAATCTAATGCTTTTTCTCACATGGGCCGCATTTTCTTCGCAAAATGCACAGCACAGAATATGGAAGGCGAAAGAAAATGGAAGTGTCGGAAAGTTTTCGTATATTTGCATTACTATGGAAGTTTACGACGACAGATACAATAACCGGACGGTCTACATCGAAAGACGGACCAACGGCCTCGGGACGGCGGGTTTCGTACTTGCGGTCCTGACGATAGTTCTTGGGTGGATACCTGTCTTCGGATGGTTCACCTGGGCACTGGGACTGCTCTTCTCCTTCATCGGCATGTTCAAGGCCCCGAGGGGTCTGGCCATCGCCGGATTCGTTATTTCCCTGCTCGGCCTGATAATGATACTCTTCGTGTTCGCACTGATAGCGGCCGCGATAGGCGTGGCAGGTGTCTCTTCAGCGATTGTCGCTACACTATTTTAACCACTTAACTACGGAATTATGAACTCACGCGCATTCATTTTCCTGGCCGAAGGCTTCGAGATCACCGAGGCCATGGCCCCAGCCGATATCCTCGTCAGAGGAGGAGTCGAGCTCAACCTCATCTCCATCAGTGACAGCCTCACAGTCACAAGTGCACAGCGCATAAGCGTAAATGCCGACTGCACTCTGGAACAGTACTCCCTCGAAGACATCCGCAAGGAGGACATAATGATCTTCCCGGGAGGTATGCCGGGAACCTCCAATCTGGCCGCCTGCACTCCGCTGATGAACAAGATGCAGCGGCACTTCGCAGAAGGAGGCAAAGTTGCGGCCATCTGCGCGGCACCCGGGTTCGTTCTATCGCAGCTTCCGCTGGAGGAAGTAATCAAGGCCAACGGCGGCCTCCGCATGGCAATCTACGAGGGATGCGAGAACCCCCTTCTGGAAAAAGGAGTAACTGTCATCGACCCCCGTCAGGGCGTAATCGCCGACAGCAATATCATCTCCGCCAGCGGCCCGGGCCATGCGGTGGCTTTCGGTCTCAAGATATTGGAGCACATAGCCGATTCAAAGACAGCCGACACTGTCGCCAAGGCCCTGATGCTGTAACACATCAGCAGTATCCCACAAATAAACCCTATGAGAACGGCCGGAAACACAGCCAGCCCCTCATAGGGTTTATTTTATCCTTCGGAAGAGGAAGTGATGTCCGCCAGTTCGGAGGTAATCGCCTGCTGACGCCGCTTGTTGTACTCGAGGGTAAGGTCGTCGGAGAGTTCCTCGGCATTATCCGTGGCGGTCTGCATGGCGACCATGCGGGCGGCGTTCTCGGCAGTGATGCTGTCGAGCAGGGCATTGTACAGGATAATGCGGATCGACGAGGGCAGCAGGGCGTCCAGCAGGGTATCGGGAGCGGGCTCCAGGATATAGTCCACGGCAGTGGTGCGGTCCACGTTGGCACGGCTCACGCGGTTGAAGGGCAGCAGCTGCTCACGCATGGGCTCCTGGCGTCCCATCGAGTGAAAATGGCAGCGGGAGATGCAGACGCGGTCGCACCTGCCGGCCAGGAAATCCTCCATCAGCCGGTCCGCAAGGGGGATGATTCCGTCGAAGGAATGTTTCCCTGCCAGATGACGGTAATCCAGGCAAATATCCACATTTTCCCCGCGCGCGGCCGCATACCGGCTCATCCCCTGCACCATCTTTTCCCCTATCGGATACACCGTAACCCGGGAGAATCCCCCGGCGAGCAGTTCCTCCACCGCCGAGACGGCCTCGCGCAGGGCATTGGCATTGAAGGCACCGCAGAGCGAGCTGTCCGAGGCAAGGGCCACGAGGCAGGCACGCCGCTTCTCCCCGTGCTCGAGAGTCAGCGGAGAGGCCACCTCCACATCCGGGTCGCTGACCAGAGCCGCCACGATATCGGAGAAACGCCGCTCGTACTCCGACAGAGCTTCCATCGAGGACTGCACCCTCAGCAGCTTGGCCGAAGCGACCATCTTCATCGCCGAGGTGATCTTCAACGTGCTCTGTACGGAAGCGATACGTTCCTTCAACTCTTTCAGCGCAGCCATAGTCCCTACGATACTTTAAGCGAGGCGGCCACCTCAGCGGCGGCTTTCTCTATAGTCCTGCACACATCGTCAGTAAGCCCGTCGGAGACCAGCGTGTCAAATACTCCGGTAGGCTTGAGGGCTTCTATCAGCAGCCGCTCGAAATCGGAGACATGCTCGAGAGGCACGTCCTTGAGCAGCCCGTGGGTACCGCAGTAGAGCACAGCTATCTGCTCGCCCACCGGCATGGGAGTGTACTGGGGCTGCACCAGCAGGCGGGTGTTCTTGCGCCCGCGGTCCAGCACGGCGGCGGTCACCGGGTCCATATCGCTGCTGAACTTAGAGAAAGACTCCAGCTCGCGGTACTGGGCCTGGTCTATCTTCAGGGTACCGGCCACCTTCTTCATGGCCTTGACCTGGGCATTGCCGCCCACACGGGATACGGAGATACCCACGTCCACGGCCGGCAGGTTGCCCTCGTTGAACAGGTCGGTATCCAGGAATATCTGTCCGTCGGTAATCGAAATGACATTGGTAGGGATGTAGGCAGACACGTCCCCCGCCTGGGTCTCGATGATGGGCAGGGCTGTCAGCGAACCGCCTCCGCGCACTTTGTCCTTCAGGGCCGGCGGGATATCGTTCATCTGCCGGGCCACCTCTTCCTGGGCATTGATCTTGGCAGCCCTCTCTAAAAGACGGGAGTGCAGGTAGAAGATATCGCCCGGATAGGCCTCGCGTCCCGAAGGCCGGCGCAGGATCAGCGACACCTCGCGGTAAGCCACGGCCTGTTTCGACAGGTCGTCGTACACCACTAAGGCATGCCGTCCCGTATCGCGGAAATACTCCCCTATCGCAGCCCCTGCAAACGGAGCATAGTAACGCATCGCCGCAGAATCGGCCGCCATAGCCGCCACCACCACGGTATAGTCCATCGCCCCGTACTTGCGCAGAGTATCGACCAGGGCCGCCACTGTGGAGGCCTTCTGGCCCACAGCCACGTATATGCAGTAGACCGGCTCCCCGGCCTCATAGCAGGAGCGCTGGTTGATGATGGTGTCCACGGCGATGGCCGTCTTTCCGGTCTGACGGTCGCCGATAATCAGCTCCCTCTGTCCGCGTCCGATAGGTATCATCGCGTCGATGGCCTTCAGGCCGGTCTGCAGGGGCTCGCTCACCGGCTGGCGGAATATCACCCCGGGCGCCTTGCGGTCCAGCGGCATCTCCACCTTTTCCCCGGATATCTCCCCGCCTCCGTCGATAGGCTCCCCGAGCGGATTGATCACCCTTCCGAGCATCGACTCGCTCACGTCTATCGAGACGGTTCGGCCGGTACGCCGCACCATGTCTCCCTCCTTGACCAGGTCGGTGGGTCCGAGCAGCACGGCACCCACATTGTCCTCCTCAAGGTTCATCACCACGGCCTTCATACCGTTGTCAAACTCCAGCATCTCGCTGGCCTCGGCATTGCGCAGTCCGAAGATACGCACCACGCCGTCACTCACCTGGAGCACCGTCCCGACCTCGGCGTACTGCGCCCCGAGATCGATGCCCTGCAGTTCGGAGAGCAGGATCTGCGGCACCTCCGAAGGCTTTATCTTATTGGATTTATCACTCATTTCTATACAATATTCAGTAAAAACTACATTCTTCTATATTTTCCTGACCGGCTCCGTTCCCAGCCTCTTCCGCAGCAGCTTGATCTGCGAGGCGGTACTGGCGTCTATCAGCAGGTCCTCCATGCGGAAGACGAAGCCTCCGATGATGGAGGGATCCACCTTCTCGGTGATATTGACGGAACAATGGTCAAGGTCCCTCACCCTCAAGCGGATGATACCCTCCACGTCCTTCCCGAGGGGAACGGCAGTGGTCAGCAGCGCCTCCTTGATATGATGCCTCTCCCTGTAGAGGGCAAGAAAGGAGTGCAGCATGATGTAGAAGCAGGACTCCCGGTGATGACGCAGCACCAGCAGGACAAAATCCCGCAGGGAACGGCACGGCTCCTCCTCGAAGAGACCGAATATCACCGCCGCCTTCTCCTCCTCGGACAATGAGGGGGACAGCACGGCCTCCCTCACCTGAGGCAGAAAGTCGAACTGCCGGGAGAAGGGCAGCAGCTGCTCATAGACCCGGGCCTCCTCCCCGAGTGAGGCGGAATACTCCGCCAGGGCCTTGGCATAACGTCTCGATATCAATCCGGTATCCATCGCTGTCTACTCTTTTTCAGGTTTATCTTCCGGGGTCTTCTTCTCCGGGTCCATCTCGGCCAGCAGTCTCTCCGCCAGGGCGGTCTGGCTCTGAGGGTCGGACGAGAGCCGCTCCCGCAGCAGGCGCTCGCTTATCGCTATGGAGAGCAGGGCCACCTGATGCCTGGCGTCGCGGATGATGGCGTCGCTCTCGAGCTGAGCGCTGGCCTTGGCGGCGGCGATGATCTTCTCGCCCTCCTCCCCGGCCTTCCTGCGGGCCTCTGCTATGAGCTGCTCCCGGGTCTGGACGGCCGAGCGGAGTATCTCCGTCTTCTGCTTCTCGGCGTCCCGGCGGACCTCGTCCATCTGCACCTGCAGGTCGTCCAGTTTCTTCTGAGCCTCACCGGCGGCGGCCAGGGAGGAGTCGATATACTCCCTGCGCCGGTCCACCGACTTCTGGATCACGGGGAAGCCGAACTTGGCCAGCAGGATGAAAACGACCGCAAAGGCCAACGTCATCCAGATAAGCAGTCCCGGTTCCGGTTGCAACAGTCCCATGGCTCATCTGCGTTTAGAGGGCCATGAAGCAGATTACGACCGCGAAGAGGGCCACACCCTCGATCAGGGCGGCGATGATGATCATGTTGGTACGGATCTTACTTGCCTGATCCGGCTGACGGCCTATGGCCTCCATGGCCGAAGCTCCGATCTTTCCGATACCGATACCTGCGCCTATCGCAGCGAGTCCGGCGCCTATGGCGGCTCCGAGTATTGCTAATTCTGACATAATTTTAAATTTTTAAACGTTTTTATATTTTCTACTTTTTCAATTTTTCTACTTTCTTCTCAGTCTTCCCCTCCTGGGCCAGTCCTATGAAGACTCCCGACAGCATGGTGAAGACGTAGGCCTGCAGGAAGGCCACCAGGACCTCCAGCGCATTCATGAATATCGTAAACAGCACCGACACCACCGTCATCGAGGCGTTCATCACTACTCCCATCCCTGCCGTCACGAAGACGATGCAGACCAGGCAGAGGATGGCCGCATGACCGCCCACCATGTTGGCGAAGAGTCGGATCATCAGGGCGAAGGGCTTGGTGAATATGCCGATGAACTCTATCACGGGCATGAAGGGCACCGGCACCTTGAGCCAGGCAGGCACGTCGGGCCAGAAGATATCCTTCCAGTAGGCCCTGCCGCCGAATATGTTGATGACCAGGAATGAGGCTAAAGCTAAGACAAAGGTCACCGCGATGTTGCCGGTGACATTGACCCCTCCCGGGAAGAAGGGTATCAGACTCATGAAATTGCACACTAAGATGAAGAAGAACACCGTCAGCAGATAGGGCGAGAACCGCTTCCAGTTCTCCCCGACGCAGGGCTTGATCAGGTCGTCCTGCAGCCCCTCTATGGCCATCTCCATAAATGCGGTGAAACCCTTCGGATGCGCCTTGACATCGTGCCTGTGGCGGCGGTACCACCCTGCGGGGACAAGTATCACAAGCAGGACGATAACACTGTTCAGCAGCAGGGCCGCCACCGTCTTGGTCACGGACAGGTCGAAGGGCCGGACCGTGCTGCCGTCCGGCAGGGTTTCCACGATCTTCCCCTCATACTCCCCTTCCGGGGCAATGCTGAATCCCCCCCACGACGCTCCGTCCGCCAGGTGACGGGAGGAGAAGCAGTGCCAGCCGCCTCCTTCGGCCGAGGAGCGGACGATCACAGGCAGGTAAAGGGAGACATCCCGGCCTCCGAAGGTGCCGATATGCCACCAGTAACTGTCGCTCAGATGTTCCAGGACGATGGCCTTGACATCGACCTCCTCCCCTGCCTCCGCGCTGCCGGCAGTATCCGCCGGAAACGCCCGGAGAGGCAGCGCCAGCAGCACCGCCGCCAGCAGTGCCATTACCGTCCTGTATGTCATTGTACCTTTCATGCTTTCCCACCTCCTCCGTTGAGGACTTCCACGCATGCCTCCACATTGTCATCATGCACCCGGACGCAGCCTGCACGGACGGCGACAGAACCGGTGCTGCCGTCGGCGGCCGTCCACTCTATTGTACCCGGAAGGAGGGAGGAGAGCAGCGGCGCATGCTCCGGATAAACCGTAAACAGCCCCTTGGCCCCCGGGAAGGAGACCTTCTCCACCTGTGCCGAACACAGGGTACCGCCCGGTGAAAGTATGGTCAGCGTGATCATTGTCCTGTAGCCGCAAGCATCTCACGGCCCTTGCGGATGGCCTCATCTATCGGACCTACATTGAGAAACGCCTGTTCGGGGATGTCGTCCACCTCCCCGTCGAGGATCATCTTGAAGCCGCGGATGGTCTCCTCGATGGGCACCATCTGGCCCGGGACGCCGGTGAACTGCTCGGCCACCGAGAATGGCTGCGAGAGATATCTCTGGACGCGGCGGGCGCGGTTGACGGTGGTGCGGTCCTCCTCGGAGAGCTCGTCCATGCCGAGGATGGCGATGATGTCCTGCAGTTCCTTGTTGCGCTGGAGGAGCTGCTTGACCCTGCGGGCCACATCGTAGTGATCCTCGCCGACGATGTTCGGGTCCAGAATCCTCGAGGAGGACTCCAGGGGGTCGACGGCGGGGTAGATGCCCAGCTCGGCGATCTTACGGCTGAGCACCGTGGTAGCGTCGAGGTGGGAGAATGTGGTGGCGGGAGCGGGGTCAGTCAGGTCGTCGGCCGGCACGTAGACCGCCTGCACCGAAGTGATGGAGCCGTACTTGGTGGAGGTGATGCGCTCCTGCATCTGGCCCATCTCGGTGGCAAGGGTCGGCTGGTAGCCCACGGCCGAGGGCATACGGCCCAGAAGGGCGGACACCTCGGAGCCGGCCTGGGTGAAACGGAAGATATTGTCGATGAACAGCAGGATATCCCTGCGCTCCCCGCTGTCGCGTCCGGCGTCCCTGAAGGACTCGGCCACGGTCAGGCCGGAGAGGGCCACTGAGAGACGGGCTCCGGGCGGCTCGTTCATCTGACCGAATATCAGTGTGGCCTGGGACTTGGCGACCTCGTCGTAATCGACCTTCGAGAGGTCCCAGTGTCCCTCTTCCATGCTTTTCTTGAATTCGTCGCCGTAGCGGATGACTCCGGACTCGATCATCTCGCGGAGCAGGTCGTTGCCCTCGCGGGTACGCTCGCCCACACCGGTGAAGACCGAGAAGCCGTTGTGGCCCTTGGCGATGTTGTTGATAAGTTCCATGATGAGGACGGTCTTGCCCACTCCTGCGCCTCCGAAGAGGCCGATCTTGCCGCCCTTGACGTAGGGCTCGAGCAGGTCGATGACCTTGATGCCGGTGTAGAACACCTCCTGGGAGGTGGCCAGGTCCTCGAACTTGGGCGGCTCGCGGTGGATGGGCAGTTCTCCGGTGCGGTCCAGGGGACGCATGCCGTCGATGCTCTCGCCCGTCACATTGAGCAGGCGGCCCTTGACCTGGTCGCCCACGGGCATGGAGATGGAGTGGCCGGAGGCCGTCACCGGCAGATGTCTCTGAAGCCCGTCGGTGGACTCCATGGCTATGGCCCTGACGGTATTCTCCCCGATGTGCTGCTGCACCTCGAGTATCTGTTCCTTACCGTCGGGACGCGCGGCCGTCATGGCCTCGTGAATGCCCGGCAGCCTGTGGTCCTCCCCGAGTTCCGGGAAGTGAACGTCCACTACCGGACCTATGATCTGTGAGATATATCCTGTCAACTGCATATATTGATTCTGATCTTTTGTTCATGGAAAGATATGACAATTTGCATACCAAAACCGCCTGCAGCCCATGTACATTTTTTAATCAATTATTGGCATTTTCGGAACTTACCTTTGTAAGGTACACCATATCAATTTTATTCGTAATTTTGCGGGAATTATAGCCAGCACGACACATTACCTATTATGAACTTCAATACACTTAAACTGCTATGCGCACTGTCCCTGACGGCCGTATCCGCATCACTTGCGGCCCAGCCTGAGAAAGAACCGGTGCGGAACAAGATTCACGAACGGTCATCATTTTCCATCGACCGTCCCTACAAAGAACTTAAAATAAGTCGGTGCAGCATCATTTATCAAGGAGACAACGACATCATGTACAACCTCATGAACCGTGAGGTCTACAGCTCCGCCGTATCAGACTTCTTCATCAACCCCACCGGAGCCTCCATTGCCGTGATTTCCCAGAAAGGGAAATCCGTCATGGTCGTGTCGAACAGGACCAAGGACGAAGTCCTGAGCTACATAAAGGAAGACAAGCGGGTCAATCCCCTGATAACTGAAAAGGAAAAGAAAGAAATCCCCGTCATTACAGCCGCCACATACTCGAACGATGCCCGCGAGCTGCTGACCGCGAACTCCTTCGGAGAGATCAGCACCTATTCAACAGAGGGATACGGTAAGATTTCCGCCATCAACGCCGGCAAGATATACGAGCATATCGCCATCAGCCCCAACAAATATTTCATCGCCGCCACCCACGGAAGCGAGATGGATATCTGGAACGTCGAGACTGCGGATCTGAAAAGGATAGTGAGATTCGCCGGCCACATCAACCACATAGAGTTCTCTCCCGACTCAAGACAGATAGCCGTAAGCTGCGACACGGCCGGACTGCACATCGTCAACTCCCTGGACTACCACAGGAACACAGTGACTTCCGGCATACAGAACATACAGCAGTCCTCATTCCATCCGGACGGCAAATACATCGCCTACGCCAAGAAGGACTCAATCATTGTCTACAACACCATCAACCGCAGGACCGTGTTCCGCATCGGCGCCACCGGACTGGAGACCACTCCCGCCCCCCTTACAGGTGTCATCGCCCTGAACTTCCACAGCAACAACGGCATCACCACCCTCAGCCACAACTCAGGGAACAAGGTGGTTTTCTGGGACATGACCTCCCTGCCCCCTCTCTACAAGTCCCAGCTCAACGATGAGGTGGACAAGCTGATGTCAGACTGGATCCGCCAGATGGACGGCGAGTCCCTGGACGAATACCGCGTCAGAGTCACCGACGACAACGCCGCCCGCCAGAAAGCCATGCTCCTGGACCAGGCAGCGACTGCCATCGCCACGCAGTCCATCAAGCTCGAGGACCCGTTCATAGCAGAGGAATACGACTCCGAGAACCACGCCATCGACATTCAGTTCAAGGAACTCAATACCATCAAGCTGGAGATTCCCGAAGAGGACTTCAATGACGTGAAGTCCGGAGACCTGCTCTTCGAGAACCCTATCTACACCCTCAACGACAAGGATGAGTTCGAGCTCGTCTATCTCGAGGTAGTCAACCGGACCACCGACAAGACCTACATCTTCGACCAGCGCGACTACATCATCGACGAGATAGATTTCGGAGACGACAATATCGACTTCATCCCCGTGGCCATGCTGCAGACCGTGAACATGGAGATGGAGGCCCTCCAGCAGCAGACCCGCGAGATCATGGAGGAGAAGAAACAGGAGAACGTGATTACCGACAAGACCGAAATCACCATCAACACCGAACTTGAAAGCGATTTCGACGCCGACGGCAACAAGATTTACAACTACAAGCTGGGATACCAGTACGATGTGTCCGAAGGATTCTCCTATCAGGAGGACTTCGGTCCGGGCAAATTCATGGTCAGTGAGTCCAATGCCGCCCTGACCATGCTCGAGGCCATCAGGACCGCCCTCTCCGGGGACATGCGCAAATACATGGACGAGGCCAAGACAGTAGAAATAACCGTCACCGGTACAGCCGACGCCATCCCTGTCGGCCGCATACCCTACGACGGAGAATGCGGAGAGTTCCACGAGACGCCGTACTACTCCAAGGACGGACTGACCAGCATGACAGTTACGGCCGAGACAGACATCCGCAACAACGAACAGCTGGCGTTCATCCGCGCTGCAAGCGTCAAGAAATGGCTCGAGAGCGAGGTGACGGAACTCCAGGGATACAAGGACAAATGCACTTACAGCTACCGTACAATGGTAAGTGACGTCCGCGGAGGAGAGTTCCGCAGGATCAACGTGGACATAAAATTCAAGGATATATTCAACAACTAAAAATATGAGAAACAGAATATTAATAGTCATAGCCGCCCTGCTTGCGGCGGCAGGCAACGGACTCTACGGGCAGAACTCCCAGTCCATCCTGGCCAAGGCCAACCAACAGTACGTCCTGTATGAGAACGCCAAGGGCAACAACAGCGCAGAGATGTACGATTACCTTTACGAAAGTTACTCGCTCTATACCAGCCTTCTGGATGCATATTCGGACCCCGGTGCCATGGAGGCCGCCAAGTCCAGGCTGATTCAGATCTACCCGGCGCTCAAGAACGCGGCCATGTTCTTTTCCAACATGAACGAGCCGCAGATGGCATACAAGTTCGGAATGGCATACATCCTCCTTCCGAAAAATCAGGCGATGACTTCCGAATCCCTGCTGAGAGACGATGTCTACCCTCAGATCGTATACAACACAGGAGTGTCAGCCTACAAGCTCCAGAGCATAGATGACGCCGTTATCTGCTTCAACGAGTACCTGGCTACCGGAGAGGCCGACCGCGCGAAAGACTGCATCGTATTCCTCAACATGATCTACCTCTCGCGCCACAACTACGTGGAGCAGGAGAAAATACTACAGAGGGCCATCGCCGAGTACCCCAACACGATGGACTTCTACTACAACCTCATCAACCTCTATATCACCACCCAGAACCAGCCAGAGCTGATGGCCACACTCGACAAGGTCCTGGCCGTCGATCCCAACGACATCAACGTCCTGCCCATAAAGGCCAGGATGGAGGAGGCCGCCGGCAATGTGGAGGAGGCCCTGAACATCTACCGCCGCCTCCTGTCATTCTTCCCTGACGACCTCGCCATCATGAAGGGAGTCGCCAAATGCAGCTTCAAGATAGGATCTGAGATCAACAACCAGGCGTATGCCGTAGTAGATGAGGCGGAGAGCATGGAACTTTAGCAGAAGGCCTATCCCTACCTTTTCGACGCCAGGGTATACTTCGAGAAGATTCTCGCACAGGAGCCTGACTCTCCCGTATATATGAAAGGACTTGAGGAATGCTACAAGTTCATGGACATGACAGCTGAGGCCACCGTACTCCTGAGCATCATCTCGGAAGGCGGCTCCTTTGACTCATTTGCTCAGAAACTCAACGACTACCGGCAGCTGGCCCAGAGCCTCGGAACAGTGGACTCGACAGCTGCCACCACCGCAATCCTGGCCGGAGACCCTCCTGCCCTGACCACCCTCATCACCGGATTCTCAGAGACCAACTCCAACAAGGTCATCGACGCCGGAGAGAGCTTCTCCATCGACATATCCGTCACCAACAGCGGACTGGGAGACGCCCACAATGTGAAGATTCTGCTTTCCGAGAACAGCGGACTTGACCGCTACTTCGAGGGCAGCCGTGAGATCGACGCCGGCATCATCAAGGCCGGTGAGACCAAGAACTACACATTCCGCTACACCCTGAGCGAGACAGCCCCGACCGCCGAGGCCGGCATCACCGTGTACACCCTGGAGGAAAGCGGCATGGACGCCGACCCCTCCAGTCTTGTAGTCAATATGCAGGAGATGGCCCGTCCCCGCCTGATGATCGCCGACTACCAGTATATGTCCGCACGCGGAACCTCCATCACCTTGGGAGACCGCGGCAAACTCATTGTAGCCATACAGAATGCCGGCCGCCTTCCGGCCAAGAACACCAAGGTAAGCTTCGAATGCCCCTCGAACATCATAGCCACTGACGACATAGAGATAGCCGTAGACTCCATCCTGCCCGGCGAGGTGGTTCCTCTGACATTTGACTTCCTGGTAAACAAGAGGTTTGACCTCGATTCCATACCCATCGCCGTAAAAGTTTCCGAAGGCTCCACATTCGCTGTGGTTCAGGATGTGTTCAAGGTAAAGCTCGGAGAGTACCTCTCCACTGCCAACAAGATAGTCATAGAGGGCAAGCTCGACGAGCGCCCTGCCATCAGCGGCTATACCCTCACCATGGAGTCGGAACTGCTTGAGAACGTACCGGCCGGCATAATGCATCCCAACAGATACGCCCTTATCATAGGCAACGAGGACTACTCCAGAGTAGGCGGAGGGGCCGAGATCAACGTACCGTTCGCCTGCAACGACGCCATCGTCTTCAAGGAGTACTGCGTCCGCACATTCGGCATACCGGACGAGCACATACGGTATATTGACAATGCTACTGCAGGTATCATGCGGGAGTCCATCGACTGGCTCGTCAATGTCGGCAAGGCCAATCCGGACTCCGAGATATTCTTCTTCTACTCCGGCCACGGCAGCAACGACGAGTCATCCCGCGAGCCTTACCTCCTGCCTGTCGACGTATCCGGCAAGTACATCACACTGGGTATTCCCCTCAACGATCTCTACGCAAAACTGTCGGCAGTGCCCTGCCAGGGCGCGTATGTCTTCCTCGATGCCTGCTTCAGCGGCGGCTACAAGAGCAAGGATCCTATCGTAGCCCAGAAGGGTGTGCGTGTGGCTCCCAAGTACTCTGTCCTCGGCGGCAAGCTGATCTGCTTCTCCTCAAGTACAGGAGAACAGACCTCGAGTGTATACTATGACAAGCGCCAGGGATATTTCACCTACTACCTTATCAAGACCATCCAGGATGCAGGCGGCAACATCTCCCTGGGAGACCTCTACGAGAAGACACGCGAGAAGGTGGAGGCAGCCACGGCCGTATCCGGCAAGCTGCAGTCCCCTCAGGTTCTCGTCTCCCCCGACTGGGCCGACTGGGACACCAAGGTGCTCAAATAGTAGAATTTTTACTATCTTTGCCGCCCTTATGGGAAAGGCTAAGAGCAAAATAGAAATCCGCAACAAGAAAGCCTCGTTCGAATACGAGTTTCTTGAGAACTATACCGCTGGAATAGTCCTTACCGGCACGGAGATAAAATCCATCCGCGCCGGTAAGGCTTCTTTAGTGGACAGCTGGTGCTATTTCGCAGGCGGTGAGCTCTATGTCAAGAACATGCACATAGCCGAGTACTGGTGGGGTACCTTCAACCGCCACGACCCCAAGCGCGACCGGAAGCTGCTGCTCACCCGCAAGGAGCTCCGCAAGCTCGCCCGCGCCGTCAAGGAAAAGGGCCTGACCATCGTCACCCGCCGCCTCTTCATCTCAGAGACCGGCTACGCCAAGCTCGACATCGCCCTCGCCCGAGGCAAAAAGGAATACGACAAGCGCGAGTCCATCAAGGAAAAGGACCTCCGCCGCTACTCAGTCGAATAAAATCATAGGCCAGCCATCCGTACATAAGTATACCTCCGAAAATCCTCCCCACCTGCGGTGGGTCCCCTCCCTTTTCGGGAGCCAAAGTTTTCGGAGGTATACTTATGTACGGACGGCTATGAGCCGCAGATGCCTACTTGCCTCTATTTCGTTCGGGTGACGGTGTGGAGCACCTTGCCGTCCTTGTCGAGCATGTGCAGGCAGAGGGAGTCGGCGGAGACGGTCACGAGGGACCAGCCGGACTCGGGGCTGCAGAAGACAGTGCCCTCGATAGGCTCGACTTCGCGGCTCAGGGAACCGGAGGAGTTGACCACGTAGTCGATGTCACTGCCGTCCTTGCGGATGTGCTGGAAGGTGTGCAGGTGACCGCAGACGTACATGTCCACGTTGTCATGCTTGAGCAGCACGGTATTCACGCGCTCCTGCATGTTGGTGCGCTCGATCTCGTCCTTGTCAGTGAAAGCGTATATGGGATGGTGTCCCACTACGATTACCCAGTCCTCGTCGGCCTCCGACAGAGTCCTGTCCAGCCATGCGAGCTGCTTGCGGTAGTCCGACTTGGAGGCATCTGCGTACTTGTCGGTCTCCTCACGGTACTTGTCGATGATGGGTGTGGTGTCCAGCATTACGATACGCACCTCAACCCCGTCCTCCTCCTTGACGAAAGTGTAATAGCGGGAAGGCATGTTCCAGCGGGCGCTGACCTGGCTGTAGTCGATGCAGGCCTGGGTATTGCTGCGGTACTCGTGGTTGCCGCAGATGGCATACCAGGGGGTCATCAGGTCGGGATGGGAATAGATGAGCTCGTAGTTGGTCATCCACAGAGGGTCGCTCACGCTCTGCACGCCCTCAAAATGGTGAACGTCTCCGGCCGCTACCACGAACTCTATGTCAATGGTCTCGGCCATCCTGCCCATAGTCTCCGCTATCGGCTTCTGGTCATAATAGCCGTTGCGGCCCAGATCGTTGGCTATGTAAAAGTTGAGCGGCTGCTCCATGGCCTTCCATTCCTGAGAGCGGTCCTCCTCCGTAGAAGAGGACACACCCGTGGAAGTGTTGCAGGACACTGCTGTCAGGGACAATACCGCAGCGGCGGTAAGGGTCAGAAAATTGATTCTTTTCATAAAGCTGTCTTTGTTTTATTGATTCTACCTGTGCTGATTATTCACCGAATGCTCCGAACCATGCGCCGATGACGGGGGAGGTGTAGGTCTGACCGTTCACCTCGAGGCCGGATGTTCCGAAGTAAGGCTGGCGGTCACCGGCCGTGTAGGTCTTGGAAGCATCGAGGGCCGGAGAGCCGGAGGTAAGATGGAAGTCCCAGCGGTCATTGAAGGCATAGCTTGCGGGGTCCATATTGAGGTCGAAGTTGACAAACTTGGGATTGAGGGAGACGGCTTCCTCAGCTGTCTTAGCCATCACGCTGTGTACATCCACCTTCTCCGTATCATACCACTCATGGTTGAAGGCATAGCCCTCGTAGGGGAACTTCACGCCGGAGTAGAGCAGCATCTCGCCGTCATCCTCATACTCGCCGCTGAACACTATCGAGCTTTCCACTGTTCCGGAAGCGTAGTAGTTGTAGTCTATCATGGAATGTTCACCGTCGTAGCAGTCCTCGGAACCGGGCTCCTCCCATGCAGGTGTGGTGGCGCGGAACTTGCAGTTCACGAGCAGGTTGTTGAACACGCCCGCGTCGGCATTCTCCTCTACATAGATTCCGCCGCCCTTCTCACCGTCGCGTCTCCAGCCGGAACCGATGATGGTGTTGTTGTAGGCCTGAATCTTAGCCTGGTGACGTACCTCGCTCTGGTCGGAGCTGGAGAGTTTCAGACCGTTGGTATTGGCGCTGAACATGATGTTGCGGGTCACGTCCACAGTGCAGCCGGACTTCACGTTGACTGCCTCCGCTCCGTCGTATCCGATGGCGCTGAAGATGTTGCCGGCGATTATGGCATTGCCGCCCATCATGTAGATGGCGTCGGACCAGCCGTTGCGCAGGATGGAGTTGGTGATGACGTAGCGGCCGTCCACATTGTTGGTGGTGATGTGGGGATAGGCGTCGTCACCGGCGGTGTAATAGCCGTTCTCGGCTGCGGGCGAGCCCTCGATTACCTGGCCGCCGCAGTACTCTATGATGGTGTGGTCGATAAGCATCTCCTCACAGGTGGCACCGGCAACGATACCGCCCCAAAGACCTGCAAATGTATTGTCGGCCGTTCTGAGGCTCTCGTCCACGGTCAGGCGTACAGGGTTCTCGGCTGTTCCGAGACAATACAGGTTGCCGTCTACGGAAAACTCGATGGCAGTATGGTTCACACCTACTCCTGCATCACTGAAGATGACGGTCACACCCTCCTCGATGGTGAGGCTCTCACCTTCGGGAACTACAATGTGGCCGTCTACATAGACTGTAGAACCGGCTTCCCAGACACCGGATACTTCTCCTGCGGCCTCTACGGGCTCTACAGGCTCCTTCTGGTCAGGATCTTTCTCGCAGGAAGCGAGGGAAAATACCATTGCAGCTGCTGCAATGACAAAAATTGCTTTTGTTTTCATGTTGATAAATTATTTGTTGATTGTTCTCTATTTCTCTTTGAATGAATACCTCAGTCCTATCATCAGGGACTGCCCGTGCCACTCCCTGCGCTCGATGACCCCGCCGCGGTAGCGCTCATAGTCCTTGAGATTCTCCGTACGTGGATTGTCGATGATGTAGCGGAGGACGGGAGTGTCGAGGAGATTGTTGGCCTTGGCGTAGACGGTGATGCCGCATTTCAGACTCTTCTCCACCGAGGCGTCTAGCTGCACGTAGCCGGCCTCCCAGATGTCATTGTCCACCCAGTTGGATATCTCGCTCAGCCTGCGGCCGGTGTAACTGCCGGAGACCTGGGCCTCCACCCCTGCCTTGGCGAACTTGAAGAGGAGCGACAGATTTGCCACGTGGGCAGCCTGACCGTACAGGGGACGGGTCTGCTCTACTGTCACTACCTCCGTCCCATCCATTTTTCTCTTGGTGGTGGTTATTGATGAGTGCGTATAGGTGTAGTTGGCCTTGATTCCGAACCAGTTGAAATATTTCATGAGGTCCACCTCCACTCCCGCGTTCGTGGCGTTTCCGAAGTTCATGGGGGTCAGATAGGTGGCCTGGCCCTCGGATATAAGGCCGTACTCTATCGGGTTGTAGAGTTTCTTCCAGAAGAGGCCGACCATCACCTGTTCGGAGGACTTGGGGAAGAACTCGTAGCGCAGGTCCACATTGTCGGCCGTCGTATGCTTCAGGTCGGGATTACCCTGCTCGTCGTAGTCCTCGTTCAGAATGGTGTAGGGCACGATTTCGAAAAATCCAGGACGGTTGATCGAACGGCCGTAGGAGAGGCGCAGGAAGGCGTTCCGGTGCACGTTGTACTTGAGGTGCAGGCTCGGCAGCAGGTCGGTGTAGACCTGGTGGCCCTCGCCGTCAGTCTGTCTAGGGAAGACCAGCGTATAGCCCTGGTCGGTATGCTCCACGCGGAGACCGGCGATGACCTCGAGACGGTCCCAGTCGTAGGTACCCATAAGGTAGGCGGCTCCTATCCTCTCGAAGGCGTCGTAGTTGAGAGGGTCGCCCACATTGCCGTAGCGGCGGGGCTTGAGCAGCAGCTCGTCGAAGTTGGTCCAGTCCTCCCCGTATATCTGGAGGTCATATATACCCGTAGGGGAGTCAAATGTATACTCGTTGAAGAGGCTGCTGCGGACCTTGTCCCGGTACATGCCTCCTGCCTGGAGATTCAGGGACGAGCTGTTGGCAAAATCGAAGCGGTACGAGAGGTTGATGTATCCGGCGATGTCCCGGTCGCTGTTGTGCTCCCAGCGGCGGTCGGCCGAGTCCGTGTTGTAGAGATGGTCTCCGTTGATATAGATCCTGGCGTTGTCAGGGGTGGTGCTGTAGGCTTTCGAGAAAACTCCGGACCAGTCCAGTTTGAGGCGGTCGGCCTGGAGGAAGGAGTGTTCGCCCTTGAGGGTGGTGTTGAATATGTACTGATGGTTCCATTTCATCCTCACCGTCCTCTCCTGGTCATTGGCTCCGTCGCGGACCTCACTTTCCTTCATGTCCATATAGCCGGCGTAGAGCATCACCTTGTGCCGGTTGGAGAAGCGGTAGTCGAGCTTGGCATGGGCGCCCATACGGTTCTGTTCGTCCGAGTAGTTCCTGTTCTCGGTGCCCTTTCCGGCCGAACCCGGAATGTAGTAGAGGGAGCTGTTCTTGCCCCTGAACAGGTTCTGATAGCTGAAGGCCGCCATAACGCCGAGCCGTCCGTTGAAGAAGCGGTCACCGTAGGAGAATCCGCCTACTATGTCGGGGCGGGGGCGGCTCCAGCGCATACGGAGGTTTTCCATAGTAAAATCATCAGCGGACACCGAGTAGTTCTCATCATGAAGTTCAGGACGTCCCATTCTCTCATTAGGGGAAAGTTTCTGTATCGCCCTGTGGTTGAAAGACTGGAAGTCGCGTTCCAGGAAGAGGGCGCTGTAGCCGGTGGAGATATTGGCTGTTATCTCCATCTTCTCGGGAGCGTCCTTCATCACGAGGTTGACCGCACCGCCGATACCGTCACCTTCCATATTGGCGGTAAGGGACTTGGTAACCTCTATGCGGTCCAGCATCTCGGAGGGAAAGATGTCCAGGGGAACGAAGCGGTTCTTGTTATCCGGGCTGGGGATCTTCACTCCATTGACCAGGGTGTAGTTGTAGCGTTTGTCCATGCCGCGGAGGATGGCGTACTGACCCTCACCGCTGCTGTTGCGCTCCACGGTCACTCCCGACATTCTCCTTATCACGTTTGCCACCGTAATGTCGGGAGAGAGTTCCATGGCCTTTGCACTCATTACATTAACAACATTAACTGAATTTTTCTCTATGTTCCTGGCCGCCACCTCGGACCGTCCGCGGCCGGTAGCCGTGACCACTGCGGCCTCCAGCATCACGATATCGGGTTCCATGGAGATTCTGAGTTCCTCCACCGGGATACTGAACTCGACCTCCAGGTCCTTGTAACCGATAAGATTGCACACCAGCGTACCGGAAGGCACCTGCGTATCTATCGAGAAACTGCCGTCAAGACCGGTCACCGCCCAGCGGTCAACCGAACCTTTCAGCAATACCGTAACTCCTATGATTTCTTCTCCCGTGGAAGCGTCCACGACCTTTCCCTTGATTATAGGCCCGGCCATCAGGACGGAAGACTGCAACAGAACTGCGATTGTCAGCAGAAATACCTTTGTGTTCATACCTTTTGTTTTCGGCCGCAAAGGTATCCCGGGGCTGTTTCATCAACGTTACATCCGGTATGTATTGTTGTTAAGTTGCCGTTACGTTCCGGTTACACTGCGCAAAAAAATCCCGGCCGTCCGCAGGGGATGACCGGGATTCAAGATTCCTTTAATATAACACCACTACTTCATCAGGGACTCGGTAGCAGCCTTGAGCTGTGCGTCGAAGCCGTTGATGACGTCAGCGGGATCGTTGTAGATGAGGATGTCGGGCTGGAGCTCGACATTCTCCATGTACTCCTCGTTCTCGATGTCCCAGCAGCCGACCTGAGGGATACCGAAGACGATGGTCGGGTCGATCTGGTTCTCCCACCATACGGCTGTCATGGTACCGGGTACCGGAGCACCGACGAGCTTGCCTACTCCGAGGTGCTTGTAGACCCAAGGAGTGCCGTGAGCGTTACTGTAGTTGTCCTCGCACACGAGCATGCAGGAAGGCTTGAGCCACTTGTTGAAGGGGTCGCTGCCGATGTACTGGCCGCGGGGCCTGAACTGCTGGTACTCCTTGCCGGAGAGCAGTGTCACTACATCGTCGTGCAGCCAGCCGCCGCCGTTGTGACGGGTATCCACCACTACCGCATCCTTCTGACGCAGACGGCCGAGCAGCTCACTGTAAAGTACGCGGAAGCTGGGGCTGTCCATGCCCTCGATGTGCACGTAGCCTATCTTGCCGCCGGAGATGGAATCCACGATCTCACGGTTGCGCTCTACCCAGCGCTGGTACAGAATACCGCTTTCCGAGCGGAGAGCCTTGACAGTAACGTCGAAACGCTTGCCGTCAGCAGGGTCGTAGATGGACAGACGCACATTCTTGCCGCCCTTGCCCTCCAGCAGAGGGAAGTAGTCCTGACCGGCCAGGATGGCCTCGCCGTCGATCTTCTCGATGATGCAGCCGGGCTTGACGTCGGACTCTACGAGAGTCAGAGGGCTGCGCTTGATGATCTCCTTAATCTTCAGACCGTCTCCGGTGTAGGTATCATCGTAGAAGACTCCCAGATATGCAGTAGGATAAGCGGCTCCGGAAGCATAGTAGCGGGCACCTGTGTGCGAGCCGTTGAGCTCACCGAGCATCTCGCCCAGCATCTCGGCGAAATCGAAGTTGTTGGTAATGTAGGGCAGGAACTTCCCGTATGTGGCCTTGTAGCCCTCCCAGTCGATTCCGTGGATATTAGGATCGTAGAATTTCTCCTGAACCTGTCTCCAGGCATGGTCGAACATATAGGCACGCTCGGCATAAGGCTTGTACTCGAAGATACCCTCCATCTCGATAGGAGTAATCTGGCCGGAGGCCACGTCTATCTTCTTGATCATACCGGTGTTCATGAAGATGCTCGAGCCGTCGTCCGAGAGAATCAGCGAGCCGTAGCCCACGCCCTTGGACAGAATCTTGGTCTCGTCCTCCTTCAGGTCATGTACCCAGAGGTCCATGCCGCCCTCGAACGAAGTGATGTAGTAGAGTTTCTTACCGTCCTTGCTGAGCACTGCATCTCCGAGGTTCGAAGAGTTGACAGTCAGGCGCATAACACGGTACTCGGCATTCTCCAGATCCAGTTTGAGAGGCTCGACGGCATCCTCGTCCTTTTCGGACTCAGCGTCTTTCTTGCTCTTCTTGGAAGCCTTCTTGTCCTTCGCAGACTTCTCAGCCTCAGCCTTTTCCTCCTCAAGAGCCGCCTTCTCCTCCTCATAGAGAGCCAGCTCCTCCTCGCTCATACGGAATTTCTCGTATGCCTCGAGGTCGAAGAACATGATGTACACGTCCATCTCCGCACCCCAGCTGCCGTGGCTGCGGTAACCGGCACGGTCGCTGAACCAGATCATGGCCTTGCCGTCCAGCACCCACTTGGCGTTGGAATCAGTGTAGCCGCTCTTGGTCAGGTCGTACATCTCCCCGTTTCCGGAAGCGTTGATCAGAGCCACGTCCTTGTTGTTCCATCCGCCGATGAAGATGCAGTTGGACAGAATCCATTTGCCGTCGGGCGACCACTGGTACCACTGGTCTCCGTCAGAGTAGGAATACTCGTACTTGCCGTCCATCACGGTGCGCACTTCCTTGGTGTCCAGGTTGATGACACGGATAGCCGTTCTGTTCTCGAGGAAGGCTATCTCCTTGCCGTCAGGGCTGTACAGAGGCTGGAAGGACACCTGGTCGGAGTTGGTCACCCTCTCCTCCTTGATCTCGGTGGCATAGGGGAAGAGCTTCTCGTCCTCATTGACGATGGAGGCCATGTAGACCTGCCACAGACCGTCGCGCTCGGAAGAGTAGATCAGCGAGCGTCCGTCGGGAGCGAAGTCGAGGTTGCGCTCCTGCTCTGCGGTGTTGGTGATGCGTTTGGTGGTCTTATAGTCGGTCATGGTCACATACACATCGCCCCTGTAGATGAAGGCCACCTGCTTGCCGTCCTTGCTGACAGCGATATCCTGGGCATAGCTTACAGGCTGCTTGATCAGGTCGCGGTCCTGCTTGTCGGCAATAATCTCCACGGCCACTTTCTGAGGCTCCGCGCCGTCCTTTACGGTGTAGATCTCACCGTCATAGCCGAAGCACAGGGTACCGTTTTGGGCGATGGTGAGGAAACGTACGGGATTGCCCTTGAAATGAGTAATCTGCTCGTCGGCACCGCCCTCAAATGAGTGTTTCCATACATTGAAGGTACCGTCCTGCTCGCTGAGCCAGTAGAACGACTTGCCGTCCGGAGCGTATACAGGGTTGCGGTCCTCGCCGTCGAAGTCAGTTATCTTGGTGAACTCACCGCCCTTGACACTGTTGCCCTCGAAGGAGCAGCTCCAGATGTCGCGGGTAATGGAAGAGGTGTGGTGCTTGCGCCACTCGTCCTCGTAGCCCTTCTTGTCGTTGTACAGCAGGGTCTTGCCGTCGGGGCTGAAGGAGATGCCCTCAAGGGGAAGGGTGGAGAACATCACCGGGCGTCCGCCTTCGGTGCTCACAGCATACACCTGTGCAAATGTGGAGGAAGGGAACTGCATGCTCTCGGCGGAGGGCTGGATGTATGCAGAGTAGAGGATGGTGGAATTGTCCTTGAAGACAATGGGGAACTCATTGGCGGAATGGGTGGTCAGGCGCACCGGCTCTCCACCGTCCCTGGAGACAATGAAGACATCGGCGCTGCCCATCCTGTAGGAGGCAAATGCGATGCGGCTGCCGTCGGGGCTCCACACGGGGCGGGAGTCAAAAGCAGCGTTGGAGGTGATCTGACGGGCCTGGCCGCCGGTCACGGGTACAGTAAATATATCGCCCTTGTAGGCAAATGCAATGGTGCTGCCGTCCGGAGAGATAGCGCTGTACCTCATCCAGAGGGGGCCTTCGGAAGGCTCCTGGGCCAGAGCTGTCATGGTTGAGGCTGACAGCAGCATGGCGGCACCCAGAATGGTTCTGAAAATCCGTTTCATATTAAAAATTAAAGCTACTTACATACCATAATGTTGAGTATCATCTCATCGGTCACCTGCATGCCCTTGGAACCTATTGTTCCCAAGTTGCGGATGGACTTCTCCACATCATCCTCGATGATACCGTCATTGCCGGTCACACAGTTGTTGTCCAGAGCGAGGATGGCCGACTGCACGGCAGACGAGACGCCGGAGGCCACCTTCAGGGCGCAGCCCACCTTTGCTCCGTCGCAGACCATGCCGGTGATATTGCCGATCATGTTCTTGATGGCGCTGCATACCTGCTCGAAGCTGCCGCCGCTGAGCCATACGATGCCGCAGGCAGAGCCTGTGGAAGCCACCACACAGCCGCAGAGGGCGGAGAGCTTGCCGAGATACCCCTTGATGTGGATGGCCGTCAGATGGCTGAGGGTCAGGGCGCGGATGAGCTGCTCCTCGGAGGAGCCGAACTGCTCGGCCGCGGCCACCACCGGCATTGTCACGGTAATGCCCTGATTGCCGGAGCCGGAGTTGCTCATGGCGGGAAGGGTGCATCCTGCCATACGGGCGTCCGAAGCCGCGGCGGTCATGGCCATGCAGTGGGTCAGCAGCCCCTTGCCGAACACATTGCGGTGGATATTGTCCTGAATGGTGCGTCCCACCTGCAGACCGTACGGACGGGCCAGTCCCTCCTCAGCGAGGGCCCGGTTCATCCTGGCGGCATCCAGCAGGAAGGCGATGTCCTCCAACCGGGCCTCCTTTGTGGCGAAATCGAAGATTTTCCGCATATTCAGGTGATAATCCAGAGTGGTCTTGTGCGAGACAGCCTCCTGACCTGAAGCGGCGTTCTCTCCCTCCGCCTCCGATGTCATATTGTCCAGCAGCACCTCGGCGTCCTTCGATACCAGGACTATGGCGTCATGGTCGTCCTGTATGACGGTCCTGGAGCGGTGCTCAGGATTCTCCACCGGCCCGTAGAGGCATTCGGCGTCGATGTAAAGCTTCTTGGGGGTATTGGCCAGGGATATCTTGACACGGCCCTCGGAGGCATAGGCCTTGGCCTTCTCCACGTCGGCGGGAGTCAGGTCCTTGAGCACCTCCAGACCGTAGTCCGGATTGCCGCATTCCATGGCCAGGGCCACGGCGATATTGAGTCCGACCATGCCGGTGCCGGGAATGCCGACGCCCATGGCGTTCTTCAGGATGTTGGCGCTCACCTGCACGCATATCCGGGAGGGACGCAGAGGTCTGTGAAGCGAGCAGGCCTTGGCTACGGCCAGAGCAACCGCTATAGGCTCGGTACAGCCCAGAGCCGGCTTAACCTCGCGGTGCAGAAGTTCAAGTATGTCTGAATAAGTTTGGGTATCCATAGGCTGTTATGTGTTACTGTCTGTTTTCGGCTAAATACTTTTCGGCGTCCATTGCGGCACGGCATCCGGAGGCGGCGGCATTGATGGCCTGACGGTAAGTCGGGTCCTGCACGTCTCCTGCCGCAAAGATGCCGGGACGGGAGGTACGGGTGCTCTTGCCCTCGGTAATGATGTAGCCCTCGGCATCAGTGTCCACCCACTCGCGGAATACGTCCGAATTGGGATGATGTCCGATGGCCAGGAAGAAGCCGTCGATATCTATCTTCTTCTCCACACCGTCGTTACGGCACAGCAGGGCACCGGTCACGCCCATATCGTTGCCCAGAATCTCCTTGGTCTGATGCTCCCAGAGCACTTCGATGTTGGGAGTGTTGAATACTCTCTCCTGCATGGCCTTGGAGGCGCGGAAGACATTGCGGCGCACGATCATGTAGACCTTGCGGCAGAGGGATGCCAGATAGGTGGCCTCCTCGCAGGCGGTGTCGCCGCCTCCGACCACTGCCACATCCTTGCCCCTGTAGAAGAATCCGTCGCAGGTGGCGCAGGCTGAAACGCCCTGGCCTTTGAATTTTTCCTCGGACTCCAGACCGAGATAGCGGGCGGTGGCGCCGGTCGCGATGATGACTGCATCGGCCTCAACCCATTTCTCATCGTCGATCTGGGCCCTGAAGGGTCTCTGTGAGAAGTCAGCCTTGGTCACGATGCCGAAACGGATGTCGGCGCCGAACCTCTCGGCCTGGGCGCGGAAGTCGTCCATCATCTGCTGGCCCTGGACTCCCTGGGGATAGCCGGGGAAATTCTCCACCTCCGTGGTCTGGGTCAGCTGGCCTCCGGGCTGGATGCCCTCGTAGACCACCGCCTTGATATTTGCGCGGCATGCATAGATAGCCGCAGTATAACCGGCAGGACCGCTGCCGATAATCAGTAACTGTATTCTTTCGTTTGCCATAGTATTGTGATTTATTGATTCTTCGAATTGGTATGAACGTGAGTCAGAGGAACCTTCTCTTTCGGCTTCCTGGGCTGCTGCGGTGCAGGATGCTGCCCGCCTTGACGAAGCGCCTCCTCCGGGACATGGATTGCGGCCGGACCGGCTTTCGTGAAGCTCCACACGAGGAGCAGAATACCGGCGATGATGAACGGCACGCTCAGCCACTGACCCATGTTCAGGGTCATGCCCTGCTCGAAGGCCACCTGGTCCTCCTTGATGAATTCTATCAGGAACCTCATGCCGAAGAGCACGATCAGGAAGATACCGAAGATGGTGCCGGTGCGCAGCCTGTCCAGTCTGGTACGGTACATCCAGAGCAGTACCAGTCCCAGTATGCAGTAGCTCAGAGCCTCGTAGAGCTGGGTCGGATGATGGGGCAGGCCGTCTCCCATGGGATCGCGGGGGAATATGAAGCCCCACGGCAGGTCCGTCTGCACTCCGTAGATTTCGGAGTTCATCAGGTTGCCGAGACGGATCATCATGCCGGCGAAGCAGATAGGTATCACGAGACGGTCTATGAGCTGGATATAGCCGAAGCCGTACTTCTTGCCGTATTTGTGGACATACCACCAGATCGCCAGCAGCACGCCGACAGCACCGCCGTGCGAGGCCAGCCCACCCTCCCAGGTCATCAGTATCTTCCAGGGATGGGACAGATAGTAGACCGGATCATAGAACAGGCAGTGGCCCAGACGGGCTCCTACCAGAGTGCCTATAAACAATGCAAAAAGGAGAGCATCCAGAGTATCCACCGGAATCCCCTCCCTTTTGTAGAACGAACGCATTATGTAATAGCCCACGGGAAACAATCCTGCCACGAAAAGCACGCTGTACCACCTCAGGTGGAAGTTGCCTATGGCGAATATGTCAGGGCTTACATTCCATGTAATCGCAAGAAGATCAAGCATATAGTCTTATTTAGTCCGTTATTGTACCCTAATATCCTAGCAAAGTTAATGATAAATAGCCAAAGTCCTGCATTTTTTGCAACCGATGCGGTGCCGTGTAAGGACATTATTTGCCGAAAAGCATTTCCGGAGTCACGAGCGCGATCTCGTTTACAGCATAACCGTCTCTCTCGTAGAACACGGCAACCTCTCCGGAAGGCAGGACGGCGATGTCCGAATAGCCCGCATCACCCTCCACGACCGTCAGGCCGGAGCTCCAGGTAAGGCCTCCGTCCAGGCTGTAGCGGAGGGTCAGGTTACGGCGCTGCTCCGGATCGGCGGCATTGACGAAGAGCAGGCAGCCGTCCTCACCATAGTAGGGATAATGGACAATAGCCCCGTTGCAGCCTGGATCGGGCAGAGCGGGAGCCGGATTCGAGGTCCATGAGCGGCCCTTGTCGTCCGAGATGTGAATGTAGCGGCAGCCGCCTTCATTGACCCGGCTGTTGACCATCCACCGGCCGTCCGGCAGCTCAATGACCTTCGACTCGTCCGCAGGTACAATGGCAGCCGGCAGCATATGCCACGTCCGGCCGCCGTCGGTGCTCTCTATCAGATGCAGGCCCTTCTGAAGGTTGACCATCGTGTGCAGGAGGCGTCCGTCGCGGGTCGCCGTCCCCTGGCCGGAAGTGAGGAACTTGAAATCCTCCCGCCACTCCTCCGGGGCCACCTGAGAGGTAATGTCCTCCGGGGCAGACCATGTCCGGGCGTTGTCCGTACTGCGCATCACATGGAAGAAATAGACGTCCTTCGCCCTGTCGTGGTCCATGAAGTTATAGAAAAGGAACACAGTGCCGCTGGCCGTATCGGTAATCAGCGAGGGGTCCGAGGCCGACTGTCCGTCCGGGAAGTCCGCCACCCTTTCCACCGGCCCCCAGGTCCGGCCGCCGTCGGTGCTGCGGCGGATTACGATGTTGATGTCCCGGCTCCATTTGAGGTCTCCACAGGAAGGCACCCGCTCGTCTATCGCCGCTATCAGGCTGCCGTCCGGAGCCGTGGTTATGGCCGGGATGCGGTAGCAGGAGACCGCCCTGGTCGTGTCGTTTCTGTCCACTGCAAAGAGCACCTGCCGGGAGATTCCATCGTCCTGGGCCGCAGCGGCCAGAACCTGCATCGCGGCGAAGAGGGCCGCCGCCGTTGTTTTCCATTTTCCCATATTGTCCTGAATCAGCGTTCGAGACGGGTATAGACGCTCAGGGGCAGGATGCGGCCGAAGTCGTCCTGCAGGACCAGTTCCCCGGAAGTGCGGCGGCCGGCTGGACCGAAGGCACAGGCAACGAGGGTATCCGCAAGCATGGCCGAATAGCCGTTGGAATAGAGGTTCAGCACCAGGAAGCTGTTCATCGGAGCGAGAATCTGAGCGCAGCCCTTGAGGATGTCGTTCAGGCACTCGTCCAGTTTCCAGCGCTCCCCGTCCGGACCGCGGCCGTAGGCGGGAGGGTCGAGGATGATGCCGTCGAAACAGGCTCCGCGGCGGACCTGACGGATGACGTACTTGAGGGCATCGTCGATGGTCCAGCGGATGCCGTCGAGGGAGGATATCTCCATATTGTGCCGGGCCCAGGTAACCACCTGGCGGACTGAGTCGAGATGGGTGACGTCGGCGCCGGCGGCCTTTGCGGCCAGGGATGCGGCACCGGTGTAGGCGAAGAGGTTGAGCACCCGCGGAGGCTGGGCGACACCTCTTTTTATATTGTTGGCACGCAGACGGACCACCTGCCTGTAGATGAAATCCCAGTTCGGGGCCTGTTCCGGGAAGACGCCCACGTGCTTGAAGGCCGTGAGGCCCAGGCGCAGGTGCAGGTCCGCACCGCCGCACTCCGCGAGGATTTTTGCCGCTGCCGCTTCTTCGTCGGTTCCGGTTCCGCCATTCCCGCTGACTGCCGCCCCGGCCGCATTGCCTCCGGGATTTTTCACCGCCGGCAGCCTGTAGGTGATGTTCCACTGCTCCTGCATCCGCCCGAGCATGGTCCACACCCCGCTGTCCTCCTTCCCCGCCTTGGAGAAGCCGGCACCGGGAGTAAACGCCGTCTGCGCCCTCCTCTTCCATTCCCCTTCGGGCAGCGCCTTGTCCCACAGCGCCTTCGGCTCAGGCCTTATCATCGTATAACGTCCGAAACGCTCCAGCTTCTCGAATCCGCCGGAGTCTATCAGCTGGTAATCGCCCCAGCTCTCAGATGGTCTTTCTATATTCATGCGCCAAAGATACGGAATATTTGCCGTTTTGCCATCCGGCCGCTGCTGCTGCACGACACTTGCCGATGCCGAACGAGAAAACATCGGGGAGAGACATTAGCCGCTACAATACTGACACACAGCCTATTCGCACCGCGCGCTGCTCCCATAAGCACTTTATTAAAGCATTTCGGGAGCGATAGAAAAAAAGCCCTTCTGAATATCAGTCCGTTACAAAACCACCCTCTCCCGACATTATTTGCACAAACGCACACGGAAGCCCGGAGGAAGCAGAAAGACCCGGAAAAGTTTCTCCTCCCATCGTGATTATCAGTTCATTACTTCGTAATTCGGTGATAATCAGGACGGGGCCTCCCGCTATCAGACCGCGGGCGGTATGCTTTTCCGGGTCTTTCTGCTTCCTCCGGGCTTCCACAACGGCACCGCTTCCTGTATTTTGATGACGTTGCGGAACAGCATTTCGCAATGGTCCCCTCTACAAACCCTCTGGACGGCATTGTTCCTCCATTCCCTTGCCACAACGGCAGCAGATTCCGCGATTCGCTGACGTTGCGACAAATCCACTCTTTACTCCTTCGGAAGGAGTAGCGGAAAGATAAATTTGCAAGGTATGAGGATCAATCATCACCGTCTCATAGCCGTAGTAAAATTCACGATAAAAACTGTTTTCATCCGGTTCATCGGCACACACGCTGAATATGACCGGATAGACGCAAAAAACGTATAGCGATGACACATATCAAAAGCGAGACAGCCTACAAGGCTGCGATGGACAGGATCGAGGAACTTCTCGGAGTAAGCACATCCAGAGTCAGCGACTACCTCAACGGACGTTGCGAGCCGACACTGAAAGTCGCCCGTGAGATCAGCCGCAAGCTCAACATAGATGCGGATATCGTCCTCGGAGTATAAATCCTTGCCGCTCCTTCGCAGACTCCATTTCACTCGTCACTCGAGAAAAATACCGTTTCACAGTCTGTAATTGAATTGCAACCATAATTTTCTGATTATAAGAAAGTTTTGCTGATTTTCACATTACAGATTCAAGTGTATTTCCGACCGGCAGAATGTTGCAACCCCGCTCAGAGCATACTGTAGACCGGATGAAAGGGTAAACAGTGTCAGGCACTGCCTTCAGTCTGTTATCCTCAACTCCGAGCAATAAACTGACAATCAACAACTTTACTCAATAAACGCTTTACAGACTCAAGAAAAATACCGCGAGTCTGTTATAGCCACTAATTACATAAATCACTAATCGTCAGAGATTTTACGCACTTCAAGCGAAAACAGATACCTCCGGTACCTCTCCAAGTGGTCAGGCGCTGTCAGCCAGACAAGGAAGACACACGGAAGAGATGCTTATTTTCTGCAAGGTTATTCCGGAGTTTTTTGTAATTTTGCAGCCGGACTAATTCTAGGAATTATGCAGAACATAGACTCTTATGACTTTAATGGCAAGAAGGCCATTGTGAGAGTGGACTTCAACGTTCCTCTCGACGCAGACTTCAACATCACTGACGACACCCGTATCCGCGCCGCAATCCCCACCTTGAAAAAGGTACTGGCCGGCGGAGGCTCCCTCATCATAATGTCCCATCTCGGGAAGCCGAAAGGACCTGCGGAGAAATTCTCCCTCAAGCACATTATCGGACGCATAGAAGAATTGCTCGGCACCAAGGTGCAGTTTGCTCCCGACTGCATGAAGGCAGATGAGCAGGCCGCTGCCCTCAAGCCCGGCGAAGTGCTCCTGCTCGAGAACCTGCGCTTCTACGCAGAGGAGGAGGGCAAGCCCCGCGGACTGGCCGAGGACGCCACCGAAGAGGAGAAGAAAGCCGCAAAGGCCGCAGTGAAGGAAAGCCAGAAGAAATTCACCGAGCACCTGGCATCCTACGCCGACTGCTACATCAACGACGCATTCGGGACAGCCCACCGCGCCCACGCCTCCACAGCCCTCATCGCCAAATACTTCCCCAACGACAAGATGTTCGGCTACGTGATGGAAGGCGAGATCAAGGCGATCGACAAGGTCCTGGGCAATCCCCAGCGTCCCCTGACCGTCATCCTCGGCGGAGCCAAAGTCTCCTCAAAACTCGGAGTCATAGAGCACCTGCTCGATCTGGCCGACAACATGATCATCGGCGGCGGCATGGTCTACACCTTCATGAAAGCCCAGGGCGGCACCATCGGAACCTCCCTCGTAGAGGACGACCAGCTCCAGACAGCCCTCGACACCCTGGCCAAGGCCAAGGAGAAAGGCGTCAAGCTGTATTTCTCCACAGAGGTTGTGGCTGCCGACGCCTTCGACAACAATGCGCACACCCAGATCTGCCCTTCGAACGCCATTCCCGACGGATGGATGGGCATGGACGCCTCACCCAAGGCAGTTGCCGAATGGAAAGAGGTCCTGCTGAACTCCAAGACCATACTCTGGAACGGCCCCGTAGGCGTATTCGAAATGCCCAACTTCGCCCACGGCACCAACACCATTGCAGGGATTCTCGCTGAGGCTACGGCAAAAGGAGCGTTCACCCTCGTAGGCGGCGGCGACTCAGTGGCTGCAGTCACCCAGATGGGCTATGCAGACAAGGTAAGCTACGTGTCCACCGGCGGCGGTGCGATGCTGGAGTTCCTGGAGGGAAAGGAACTGCCCGGTATCAAGGCAATTAGAGAATAACGGCGGTCAGAACCATTCTGACACACCTCAACAACAGTATGAGGCCGTGACTGGAGATACATGGAAATCCTTTGGTCACAGCCTCATTTTTGAAACAGACAGACGATGAAAGAGCAACTGGAAAGCCTCAACTCCATTTCGATCAACTTCGGGGAGAACGGCATGATGATAGTCAACATCCTGCTGGCCTTCATCATGTTCGGAGTAGCTCTCGGAATAAAGCTGGACACCTTCAAGAACGTATTCCGCCATCCCAAGTCCATCATCACCGGTATTCTCCTGCAGTGGGTCGGCCTGCCCGCAGTTACCTTCCTGATCTGCCTGGCCCTGACCCCCTGGATAACTCCGATGGTGGCACTCGGCATGATACTGGTAGCTTCCTGCCCCGGCGGCAACATCTCCAACTTCATCTCCTCCCTCTCGAAGGGCAATGTAGAGCTTTCCGTGAGCATGACAGCCGTGACCACCGTATTTGCCCCGCTTATCACCCCCCTCAACTTCTACCTTTGGGGCACATTGTACTACCATGCCATAAGCGTTTCGGGCGACATACCCCGGCTGGTCATTCCTTTCCTCCCGATGTTGTGGCAGATACTGCTGCTCCTGGGCATCCCCATTGTCCTGGGAATGCTCTTCGCCCGGTATTTCCCCAACGCCACGAAGAAGATCACCAAACCGGCGCAGACCCTTTCCATCCTTCTCTTCCTGGTAATGGTCGTCGCCTCTTTCTCGCAGAATTTCCAGCTGTTCATCGACAACATCATTTTCATATTCTTCATCGTACTGGTGCATAACGCCGCCGCCTTCGCCACCGGGTATTTCGGGGGAATGGCCGGACGGCTGCCGCTCAAGGACCGCCGCTCCGTAACCATCGAGGTCGGTATCCAGAACTCGGGACTGGGGCTGGTGCTGCTGTTCAACCCCACTATCTTCCCTCCGGAGATATGGCACGGGCACTACGGCGGAATGCTCTTCGTCACAGCATGGTGGGGCATCTGGCACATCATCGCGGGACTCACCCTCGCCGCCATCTTCCGCAGGCACCCCCTTCCGGAGGACAATGTCAAGGCGGCAGCATAATTTTCAAGGACAATGGGTAAGAAGGAAAACAGGAAAATTCAGGACTTCGACGGGCTCTACGCCTTCCTCCGGCACTACGTCGACTTCATGCTGCGGATGGCATACCGCAGGATAAAATACGTGGGACTGGAGAAAGTACCCGCTGACGGGGCTGTCATCTACGCCCCGAACCACACAAACGCCCTTATGGACGCACTGGTCATTCTGGCCATGGACCGCAAGCAGAAGGTATTCGTAGCCAGGGCCGACATTTTCAGGAACCCCAAAGTCGCGAAGATTCTCCGCTTCCTGAAGATCATGCCCATCATGCGCATCCGCGACGGCATGGACGAGGTGCGCAAGAACACCGAGATCATCCACAAGAGCGTGGACGTGCTCATGGACAAGGTACCCTTCTGCATCCTGCCCGAAGGACGGCATCAGGCCAAGCACTCGCTGCTGCCACTGTCCAAAGGCATATTCAGGATCGCACTCGAGGCCGAGGAACTCATGAACGGCCGCCTGCCCCTGTACATAGTGCCGGTCGGTCTGGAATACGGCAACTTCTTCAGATTCCGCTCCACCGTGCTGGTGCAGATAGGCGAGCCCATCAACGTCAGCGCATATCTCAGGGAGCACGCCTCGCTTTCCCAGCCCGAGGTGATGAACCTGATGAAGGACGACCTCTCCGAGCGCATGAAGGAAGTCATCCTCTACATACCCGATGACGAGCACTACGACGCCACCCTGGAAACCTGCGCTGCAGTCATCAATCAGCAGGTAGACACCTGGAGGAAGGAGCATCCCGGCGCACGCCGCCACGCCCTGACCACCCGATTCTCCGCCAACAAGATGACCCTGGGGCAGATCGCCCGGCTGCGGACCTCCGAACCGGGACAAGCCGCAGAGTTGCTTGGACGCGCCGCCGACATCCACCGCGAGCGGGAGGAACGGGGTATTTCCCTCGGCTCCGTCATCAAGAAGCACCCCTTCTGGTCCCGCCTGTTCCAGCTGCTGGTACTCATTGTCACCCTCCCCTACACTATTCCGGCAGGAGTGCTGACCCTCCCCATAACCGGCCTTTCAGCCTTCCTCTTCTCGAAGATGAAAGACCGCGCGTTCTACAACTCCATCCGCTTTGTAGTCACCCTCGTGCTCTGGCCGCTGCTGCTCATCATCTACGCCATTGTCCTCTACTGCACCCTTCCGTGGGAATGGGCCCTGGGTCTGTCAATCGCCCTCGTGCCCGCCACCGTCCTGTGCCAGGAAGCCTACCGCCTGCTGCGGCTGGCCGTATCCGACCTGCGGCTGCTCTGCGCCCCGAAGCTCCGCCGCTCCATCCGGGACCTGCGCAGACAGTTCCTGGACCTTCTGCATAAAGAGGAACTTGCATGATCCGCTCAATACTGCTCGTAGGACTCGGAGGCTGCATCGGCAGCATACTCCGGTATCTTGTATCAACTGCCATTCCATGGGACAAGAGCGGCTTCCCCACCGCCACATTCATAGTCAACATCGCGGGATGCCTGCTGATAGGCCTGGTCTACGGCCTGCTTTCCAAGTATTCCGCCGGACAGTCCAACAGCCTGTACCTGCTGCTCACCACCGGATTCTGCGGAGGATTCACCACATTCTCGACATTCTCCAACGAAGCCGTAACAATGCTCCAGAGCGGCAATCCCACAGGCGGCCTGTTCTACATCACCGGCAGCCTGGTTCTCGGGTTGTCCGCCACACTGGGAGGGTATGCCCTTGCGCGGCTGCTGTAGGATTGGTTTCCGGTATAGATGATTTACTGCAGAGATTTGCCGCAGTGATTATGACATGATGCAGCACCCGTTATTGTGTCAACAGTTTCTTTCCTCTGTCTGTAAGGCGGTATTTCTGTCGCGGATGTTTCGGCTTGTCAGGATAGAGAGGCTCCACCAATCCAGTTTCCATTGAAGGGTTAAGGTAATTTTCCAAGAAATTCTCCCTGTTTTTCAGTCCCATCATTTCAATGAGCCGGACAATGCTTGTCGAGTACTTGGGTGGTACTTGGCCGGTCTTGCCCCTCAACATACCTCGTATGTTGAGGTATGAGCCTTTATGGACAACCAAAACCGCAACTCAACGGATAATCCGCCGCAGGGATTTGCTGACCCCGGACTTGAAACTCCACAACAATACCTCCTCTGCAATATCTCCCGACGGACGACGCCCATTCCCGGAAGCCGGAATCAGGTATGCGCGTACCGCTTACAGCCACTACGGCAAGTCCAGCAACCATTGCCAAACGCATCTTACTGATTACAAGACGAATGCAGATTCTCCATTCTGCTGGACCCCTCACTTTTTGCCACAAAACCGTCATTTTACCCCAAGTCCAGCACGCCACCCCTCTATAATTCACTGAATATCAAGGACATTTTTACACTTTTACTGCTGGACCAAAGGTGTCTCCATCTGAACACAAGCAAGGACTAAAACTCCTCATCGGCAACACCGCACCAATCCTTACCTGCGCAGATATTCCCAATCAAAACGCGATATTACAATTTGATTAAAATCCCCATATCGCTGTTGCAATTTACATTTTTTTCTTTTTTTGCATAAGATTTAAATTTTAAACACAAGACGCACACACCTATCATGAAAAACATTCTCAAACTTTCAATGGCGGCAAGTCTGCTGCTGCTTGTCTGCTCCTGCTCGAAGCGGGAGGAAATGATTATAGCCTCCGAGCTGAGACTGCCGGAAATGTTCTCGGACTGGGAGATGCCGATGTACCTGTACAAGACTTCCTACAGCCAGGAGAACTGGGACTGGCTGATACGCAAGGGTGCGATAAAGGGTTTCGAGCACGAATACGGATACGAGTACCGCATCATCGCCAAATATCACAAAGGACGCAAACCGGGCAAGGATGAGATCATAGACAATCCTACCGACTACTATGTGCTGATAAAGGTTCTCAGCAAGGAGAAGAAGCACTCCGAGAATCTGCCGGGCAAGAGGAGTCCGTATCTCGATTACGGGGGAGAGAACGAAAACGGAGAGGCAGAGACCGGACCGGAAATGTAACCGGGAAGGGAACACGGCTGGGAACCTGGTACTGGCACTGGCTCCGACTCTGACATGTACTGGTACCTACAATGACACTAGCATCGACACTGATGCCGGTACAGACATCGACACTGACAGCGGTAGCGGGACTTATTCCGGCATTGAAACCGGCACCGGCTTAGGGTCCGTCCCACAACGGCACCGAATCACGGGAAACGCTGCCGTTGTGTGGATAAAGTTCTCATGCTGTTTTGAGATTTTTTGTAATTTTGCGCGCGAATTGATATATGTGTCGCCATGGACGTTTTACTTGCTCTTCTGCCCATCCTGACACTGATTGTACTGATGGGCGTATTCAAGGTTCCGGGAGACCGGAGCAGTTTGATAACACTGATTGTCACCATCGTCATAGCGGTATGGTATTTCGGTCAGCCGCTGCAGCAGACGGGACTGTCGTTTTTCTACGGTGCGCTCAAGGCACTGGTGCCCATACTGCTGATCATCCTTATGGCCATCTACAGCTACAACGTACTCCTGCACACCGGGAAGATTGAGGTGCTCAAGGCCCAGTTCTCATCCATCTCCTCCAACAAATGCATCCAGGTGCTGCTCATCACCTGGGGATTCGGGGGACTGCTGGAGGGTATGGCCGGATTCGGTACGGCCGTGGCCATACCGGCGGCGATTCTCATCAGCCTCGGGTTCAAGCCGGTCTTCTCCGCACTGGTCAGCCTCATCGCCAACAGCGTGCCCACGGCTTTCGGGGCGGTCGGAGTGCCGGTCATCGTCCTGGCGCAGGAGACCTCGCTGGATGTGATGAAAGTGGCTCCGGCAGTTGTAGCCCAGCTGGCCGTGACCATGATATTGGTACCGATAGTCATTGCCCAGCTGACTGTACCGGGGAAGAAGGCCCTGCCCCGCAACATCCTCATCGGCACGGTCATCGGAGCAGTCTCCTTAGCCGTCCAATACCTTGCGGCCAGATATATCGGACCGGAGACCCCGGCCATTCTCGGCTCCGCCGCAGCCATCGCTGTCATCATCCTGCTGGGCCGCATCCTGGACCGCCGCACGGCACGGAACTCCGGCACAAACACAACGCCCTCCAAACACAGACACAGCACAAAGGAAATCCTCCAGGCCTGGGCCGTCTACGCCTTAATCATGCTGCTCATACTGCTGACCAGTCCCCTGCTGCCCCTCAAGGATATCCTGGCTCCCGTTGCCGAAACATCCATCGGCTTCAACATCGGCGGAGAGACCCGCACATGGTCCGTACAATGGCTCATCCAGGGCGGACTCCTGCTGTTCATCGGCTCATTCGCCGGCGGACTGCTGCAGGGAGGCAAGGCCGGCGGACTGCTCAGGCTGCTGTGGAAATCCACCGTACAGCTCAAAAAGACATTCATCACGGTCATCTGCCTCGTGGGCTTCTCCTCCATCATGGAGACCTCGGGCATGATCAATACCCTAGCCGTCGCACTGGCCACGGCCACAGGAGCACTCTATCCCCTGTTCGCCCCCGCCATCGGAGCCATCGGAACATTCCTCACCGGCAGCGACACCTCGGCCAACATCCTTTTCGGCAAGCTGCAGGCCGGCGTGGCGGAACACATAGGCGCGGATCCCGTATGGATCTCGGCATCCAATACCGCCGGAGCCACCGGAGGCAAGATCATCTCCCCGCAGAGCATTGCCATTGCCACCTCTGCCTGCGGACAACAGGGGCAGGAAGGCAGAATCCTCAAGGCAGCCCTGCTCTACGCCCTCGGCTACGTGGTCATAACCGGTATTGTCGTATACATTTTCGCATATTGAAAACAGACACATAACAGCATCTTATTATGAAAATAGGACTTTTCATTCCCTGCTTCGTCAATGCCGTCTACCCTCAGGTGGGCACAGCCTCCTTCAAGCTGCTGCGCTCGCTCGGAGTGGACGTGGACTACCCGCTCGGACAGACCTGCTGCGGCCAGCCCATGGCCAACGGCGGCTTTGAGAAGGACTCGGCCCCGCTGGCCCGCAACATGGAGAAACTTTTCAAGGACTACGACTACGTGGTGGGCCCTTCCGGCAGCTGCGTGGCCTTCGTCAAGGAACATTACCCCGAGATTCTGCACAAGGAGGCGCACGAGTGCCTCAGCAGCCGGATATACGAGATATGCGAGTTCATCCATGACGTGGTGCGGCCTACGGAACTGCCCCGCGCGCATTTTCCCCACAAGGTCAGCATCCACAACAGCTGCCACGGACAGAGACTGCTCGGACTGGCCTCCCCCTCAGAACTGAACATTCCCCATTATTCCAAGCTCAGGGACCTGCTTTCCCTCGTACAGGGCATCGAGGTCATGGAGCCTTCCCGGGTCGATGAGTGCTGCGGCTTCGGAGGCATGTTCTCCATAGAAGAGCCGGCCGTATCCGCATGCATGGGCGCCGACAAGGTCCGCGACCACATGTCCACCGGGGCAGAATACATCACCGGAGCCGACTCCTCCTGCCTGATGCACATGGAGGGCATTATCCAGAGACAGAAACTGCCTGTCAAGACTATTCACATAGTCGAGATTTTAGCATCAAACCTTTAACATCCGATCTTATGAGCACACATTCGAAAGCAGCCGAAAAGTTCATAGCCGACAAGGAGAGGACCGCATGGCACAACCAGGCCCTGTGGTTCGTCCGCGAGAAAAGGGACCGCATGGCCCGGTCCGTCCCCGAATGGGAAGCCCTGCGGGAGGCGGCGGCCCGCACCAAGATACACACCGTCACACATCTGGCCCATTACCTCGAGATGTTCGAGCGCAATGCCACGGCCAACGGCATACACGTACACTGGGCCAAGGACGCCCAGGAGCACAACGAGATAGTCTACGGCATCCTCAAGGAGCACGGAGTCAGGCATCTGGTCAAGAGCAAGTCCATGCTCGCCGAGGAATGCGGCCTGTCCCCCTACCTGGAGGAGCGCGGCATCGAGGCCGTAGAGAGCGACCTCGGAGAGCGCATCATGCAGCTTATGCACCGGCCGCCCAGCCACATAGTCCTTCCGGCCATTCACGTCAAGAGGCAGGAAGTGGGTGAGCTCTTCGAACGCGAGATAGGCACAGAGCACGGCAACAGCGACCCGACCTACCTCACCCACGCCGCCAGAGGACACCTGCGCGACAAGCTCCTCCATGCCGATGCGGCCATGACCGGAGTCAATTTCGCCGTGGCCTCGTCCGGAGCCTTCGTCGTATGCACCAACGAGGGCAACGCCGACATGGGCACCTCCTTCCCCAAACTGCATATAGCCATCATGGGCCTCGAGAAAGTGATTCCCGACTACGATGCCCTCGCCATATACCACCGGCTGCTCGCCCGCTCCGCCACAGGACAGCATTCCACCACCTACACCACCCACTACAAACGGCCCGTGGAAGGCCAGGAGATGCACATCGTCATCGTGGACAACGGCCGCAGCAGAATACTCGGCAACCCCGTCCACCGCAACATGCTCAAATGCCTGCGCTGCGGAGCCTGCATGAACACCTGCCCCGTGTACCGCCGTTCCGGAGGCTACTCCTACTCCTACTTCATCCCCGGACCACTGGGCATCAACCTCGGAATGCTCGCCGACCCCAAACAGTACAGCGGCAACGTCTCCGCATGCAGCCTCTGCATGTCCTGCTCCAATGTCTGCCCCGCCAAGATCGACCTCGGAGAGCAGATCTACTCCTGGAGGCAGGAACTCGATTCCCTCGGACTGGCCAATCCGGTCAAGAAGGGCATCGTCAAGGTGCTCAACACCGCCCTGCGCAGTCCCGGCATGTTCCATTTCTGCATCAAGGCAGGACGGCTCGGAGAGAAAATCGCCCCGCACGGCCTGCTCTACTGCGGTGCCAACGCCTGGGGCCGCGACCGCGAACTGCCGGAATTCACCTCCCGCACATTCGAACAGATCTGGAAAGAAGAGCTGTCCTCCTCTGCCCCGGCCGGCCAGGGCAAATCCGAGGAGAGCGGGAAATAACAGTTTTACAGTAAAACAAGCATCTACGACATGAGCAGCAAGGAAACAATACTCGAGGCCCTCAAGGCCAACAGCCCCGCACCCGTGGAAAGAGGGCCGCTGGGCTTCACCCCCATGACATTCTCCGACCCTTTAGCGGAGTTCCGGGAAAGAGCGGTCAAGGCCGCAGCGGCCCGGTGCATCCTGATCGAAGAGGGGGACGATAAGGCATCCGCAGATACGGAGCTCTCCGGAAACCGCGCCACAAGCTCCGGTGACAGAACACCGGAAGAGGACAAGTCAGGCAGCATCCGGGAGCGCATAGCCTCCATTGTCCGCCGGACCTACCCTGAAGCCAGACGCATAGCCTCCAATCTGCCCGAAGCCGCATCCTGCGCCACATTCAACCCCGACGAACTGGAAGATTCCCGCGATCTCGCCGGCACAGATGTCGCCATAGTCCGCGGAGCCTTCGGAGTAGTCGAGAACGGCGCCGTCTGGATACCCCGCGCATTCCGGCACAAGGCCATGCTATTCATCCCCGAAGCCCTCGTCATCCTGCTGGACAGAAAGCAGATAGTGTGCAACATGCACGAAGCCTACGCCCGGGAGGACTTCGACACCTACGACTTCGGCAGCTTCATCGCCGGCCCCTCCAAGACCGCCGACATCGAGCAAGCCCTGGTCATCGGCGCCCACGGAGCCCGCGATGTCTCCGTCATCCTCCTGTAGCCCCGCTCCTCCTTTTCCGTACCCCGCACACTTTCGCCCACCTTCCGAAGGTGGACAGAATTCCCGCGTTTCCTCCTCACCTTCCGAAGGTGAGCACTTTCCACGCGTTTTCAACCCACCTTTGGAAGGTGAGACTAAAACCGCAACCGAGTCAAGGTGTCACTCCACATCCTTCAAAAAGGAGTAGGAAGACAGCGTTGATAATACATCTTCTTCGAAATGAGTAACTATTGGAAGAACAGAATCCCGCAACGGCACCGAATGACGGAATCTGCTGCCGTTGTGAAAAAAGAGAGACGCCAGAAGAGAGATGCCAGGTGAATGAACTGCGTCAGATGTCGAGGGTAAGTTCTACGGGACAGTGGTCGGAGCCGAAGATTTCGTTGTGGATGGCGGCGCCGAGAAGCTTGGGCTGCAGGCGGTTGGAGACGAGGAAATAGTCGATGCGCCACCCGGCGTTCTTCTCGCGGGCCTTGAAACGGTAGGACCACCAGGAGTAGGCACCCTCGGTGTCGGGGTAGAAATGGCGGAAGGTATCGGTGAATCCGGCGGCGAGCAGGTCGGAGAACTTACCGCGCTCCTGGTCAGTGAATCCGGCGTTCATCCGGTTGGTCTTCGGGTTCTTCAGGTCGATCTCCTTGTGGGCCACATTCAGGTCGCCGCAGACAATGACGGGCTTGACGGCATCCAGGCGCAGCAGGTAGGCACGGAACTCGTCCTCCCAGGTCATGCGGTAATCCAGCCTCCGCAGCTCATCCTGCGAGTTGGGCGTATAAACCGTCACCAGATAGAACTCCGGCATCTCGAGGGTGATGACGCGGCCCTCGGTATCGTGCTCCTCCAGCCCGAGTCCGTAAGTAACCGACAACGGCTCATGGCGCGAGAATATCGCAGTTCCCGAGTAGCCCTTCTTCTGAGCGTAGTTCCAGTACGAGCGGTAGCCCTCGAAGGCCAGATCCAGCTGCCCCTCCTGCATCTTGGTCTCCTGCAGGCAGAAAAAGTCCGCGTCCAGTGCCCGGAAAGAGTCCTCGAAACCCTTGCCGCAGCAGGCCCTCAGGCCATTCACGTTCCATGAGATGAATTTCATATCGATATCGGTTATTCGTTCAATATTTCCGCGAGCAAAGATAACAAAAAAGTGCCTATCTCACCGCAACGGCAAAGAATCGCAGGTTTTGCTGCCATTGTAGAAGAGGGACGGAAGGATAATGCCGCGCAGAAAGCCTGTAGAGAGGGTGCGGCGAAAAAACTATTCCGCAACGGCAGAGAATCGCGGGAAACGATGCCATTGCGGAACAGTAAAAGGAATAGAGAACCACCAAACGCTGCTACCGCCCGTAGTCGTAGACGGCCTTGCGCTGCGCATCGCGGACGTTCTTGACGGGCACGAGGGTGAAGCCCCAGGTGTAGTCGCGGTCGGCGGGGAGCTGGTACTGCGGTTCGGGACGGTCACCCCAGCTGTCGTAGCCGGCAACGCCCTGCTGGCGCATGTCGACGCAGACCTCAATGTAGTCCTGCGGGACGATGTCGTTGATGTGGTGCATGCGGCGCAGCACGTCCTTCGCGTCAGCAGGATCCTTGGAGGCAATCTGCTCCGGAGTGAAGTTGGGCCACTGGTAGTCGTGCTCCACAGCCTCCTCCGAGTCGAAATCCTCCACGGAATTACGTAGGGCGCTGAAGCCTATCGTACTGTCAGCCACCACCATCAGGCCGTTGCCACCTCCATAGAAGGCTGCCCAGCGGGTGTCGCTGCGGTGACCGTTCTCCTGGGGACGCACGTAGGGGAAGTACATGGACTCTGCCGATGAGGAATACAGTCCCACCAGCGAGCCGCGGCTGCGGTCGACATAGTTCTCTCCCGGGCCGCGTCCGTACCAGGTCACCCCGTGCATGGCTACGGGCAGACGGAAACGCACTCCGATACGGGGAACTTCCGGACGGGCCTTCAAGCCGACACGGGACTCCTGTCCTGGCGTATAGGTCGCCGTCAGGGTCGCCTCGGAAGCCTCGGACTCGACCTCTGGCATCAGGGCCGGGGTAAAATGAAGGCGGGCATCCACCACCCCGTCGGGATGCACACGGTACTCCGCGATATATTTGTTGCCGGCCGCTAACAGGTATTCCACCGTCATCACGGCATCAGTCCCGTCCATGACAGCTGACACAGCACCCACGCGCAGCTCCTGCGAGGAAGTCTTCCAGATCTGCAGCCGCTTGGGAGCTCCGTTGCCGTAGTCGTTGTCATTGGGCCCGCGCCAGAAATTAGGACGCAGTCCGAAGCCGTCGGCAAAATACTCCACGCCCCGCACCTTGTAGGAGGTGACAGCGGCGGCGGAGCGGTCGAACACCCATTCCACCGAAGGGGAGAAAATGCGTATCACACCCTCGGATGACACGGAATCGACCGACAGGACCGGACCGCGGCCCTCGGCATAGACAGGTCGCCCGCCCGTGACAGGGAAGGCTATCTGGTCGGAAGCCAGCACATGTCCTGCAGGGATACCAGGCACCTCCGAACGCTGCTTCATATACAGGTTGAGAAAATACTCCGTGCCGCTGCTTTTCAGTGCCGGCACGGGAATCTCCACCGTCACGGTATCCTGTGGAGCGGCGCTCACGGCCAATGTCCCGGAAGCGGCCACCCGTCCGTCAGCGGTCAGCTCGTAGGTGAAATCATACGCATCCAATGAGGTGAAATAGAAGCGGTTGATGACATCCACCGAAACCTTGCCGTCCTCCGGAACAGAGTCAAATGCGAGCCGTCCGGTCGCAAGGGTACGCTCCGCCGTGGGATCCTCGGCATAGCCGGAAGGCCGGAAAGCGGCATTCTGGTAGGCATGCTTGACTTCAGTCATCGCCGGATGGGGATTGCGGTCGGGATTGACAATACCGTTGCAGAGGAAATTGCCGTCGCTCGGGGCATTGACGCCGAAGTCTCCGCCGTAGGCCCAGAAGCCTCCGTCACGGTCCTGCCAGATGCCCTGGTCGACCCAGTCCCAGATATAGCCGCCCTGCAGGTTGGGGTAGCGGTAGATCTCGTCCCACTGCAGGGAGAGGCTGCCGGAGGAATTGCCCATCGCATGGGAATACTCCGAGGGCACCACCGGACGGTCACTGCCGGAGCGGCCTATCTGCCGCAGCCAGTCCGCCCCCGGATACTGCGGCACGTACATGTCGCTGTTCCACTCCCACTGTGCCCGCTCATAGCAGACGGGACGGTCCATTCCTCTCCTCTCGCGGTCCTTGATCCAGAGATAGGTCTGGTAGAAATTGTATCCGTTGCCGGCCTCATTGCCGAGGGACCAGACGGTGATGCAGGGATAGTTCTTGTTGCGCTCGTACATATTGACGGTACGGTCCATGTGGGCGGCAAGCCATTCGGGATTGTTGCCGAGCGTCCCGCCCTTGCGCAGGTTGTAGTACATGCCGTGGGACTCGATATTGGCCTCGTCGTAGACGTACAGGCCGTACTCGTCGCACAGCTCGTAGAAGCGGCGGCCCTGGGGATAGTGGGCCAGACGCACGGTGTTGATATTGTTCTGCTTCATCAGCTCCAGGTCGCGGCGGATAAGCTCCTCGGTGACATAGTGACCGGTAAGAGGGTTGTGCTCGTGGGTATTCACGCCCTTGAGCTTGACCGGCTGCCCGTTGACGTAGAAGAGCACGTAGGGACGGCCCTCAGGGGAAAGCTCTCCGGAAGGCTTGATCTCGAACTTGCGGAATCCCACATGATAAGGCACGGTCTCCACCACCTTCCCGTCAGCATAGACGGTCATGGTCAGCCGGTACAGGTCCGGATGCTCCGCAGACCAGGGCTGGACATCGGGAATACTGTTCTCGAAGAGCACTTCCGAGGTACCGCCGGCATCCAGAGGCACATTCCGGACATCAGACCACACCACGGCCCCGTCCGGCCCGGTCAGCGTTCCGCGCAGCACCGCCTCGGAGCCACTGGCAGATGTATTCTTCAGCACCGCCCTGAGCGAGAACAGACCGTCAGTATAGGTGTCATCCAGTGTAGACACGACCGTGAAATCCTTCAGCGCGGCCTCTCTGGGCTGGCACCACAGGTACACGTCCCTCTCGATACCGCTCATCCTCCAGAAATCCTGGCACTCCAGGTAAGAGCCGGTGCTCCAACGGTATATCTTCAGCACCAGGGTATTGACCCCAGGCACGAGAAAGTCGCTCACGGCAAACTCTGCCGAGGTCTTCGAGTCCTCGCTGTAGCCCACCTCGCGTCCGTTCAGGTACACATACACGCCGGACTTGGCCCCGTCGATATTCAGGAATATCTCGGAGCCGTCCCAGGACTCGGGCACGGTGAACTCCCGGCGGTAGACTCCCACCGGATTGTCCTCGGGCAGCACGGGCGGCGTAGGATTGCGCGGCTTGAACTCGTAGCCGTGATTGGTATAGATGGCCGTACCGAATCCCTGCACCTCCCAGTTGCCGGGCACATTGATATCGTGCCAGCCGGAAGCGTCCACAGCAGGGTCGGTGATATTCTCCGGAAGGTCGCGGTAGGCATCCACGAAGTAGAACTTCCACACTCCGTTGAGCAGCAGGTAGCGCGGGCTGTTCTCGTAACGGTACGCGGCGGCGGTCGCCGAGTCCGGATAACTCATGAAGGCCGCACGGGGATATTCCCGGTTCACCTCCACAGTCTGTACGTCCTGCCAGTAAGGCAGCCGGTCCTCCTGTCCCTGAGCGGCCAGAGCCACGGGACAGAGCACAAGTGCGAGAGAGATCAGTATATTCTTCATAACCGTCATAAATTAAAAAAGGCTGTGTCGAAATGCTTCAACCACAGCCCGTTATTCTTAAAGTCCATTTAGAGGTGTGTCAGAATGGGTAAAATGCAAGGCATCGAAGTTCATGGCGAAGGAGTTTACTGGGCGTAAATGACTGAGCCATGGACTGAAGACAACGCTGCAGTTTGCCCGTTATGACACGCCGTAAATTACATTATAGCGTAGGCCTTCAGGCAGGATACCACAGCCACTGCCACAAACACCAGGCAGATGATGGTAGCCACGATGTAGGAAATCACCTTCAGGCGGCCGATCCATATATTGTTGTTCCAACCGAGAGTGTGGAATGCGCTCCAGAAACCGTGGGTCAGGTGCATCCACAGAGCCACGAACCATACGATGTACAGGACGGTAACCCACCATGTGCCGAAGGTCTCGAGCAGGAGGCCGTAGGGATCGGGCAGATTCTCGTGGGCCACACCCTGGAACTGCAGCAGCTGCATGTCAGCCCAGAAATGGGTCAGGTGGAAAGCCAGCAGACCGAGAACCACGATACCGAGCACGAGCATGTTCTTTGCTGCCCAGTTGTCGGCCTGGCTCTTGTTGGCTACTGCGTAGCGGTTATTGCCGCGGGCCTTGTAGTTGGTCCATGAGAGGTAGATGGCATAAATGATGTGGATAATGAATCCCGCTGCAAGAATAGGCACCATCACCGTGATGACAGGCAGAGCCATGAAGTCACAGCCTGCCCTGAAAGCGTCAGCGCTGATGAGGGACAGACCGTTGATGGTCGCATGCAGGAGAAGGAAGATTATCAGGAATAATCCCGTTACACTCATTATAAGTTTTTTCCCGATGGAAGAAGTAAAAATATTAGCCATTGCGTGTTGTTTTTGTTTTTCGCGGCAAAGATAAAAACTTGCTTGTAATTTTCACAATCTTTAAATACTTTTGTTGAGCCTTATGAGCGATTTTTGTCAAATACAGGATTGGGAGCTATTCTCCGGCAGCGGACGCCCGTATGTCATTGCAGGTCCGTGCAGCGTGGAAAGCAGGGACAGTCTCCTCTCGGAGGCGCGCTCTCTTAAGAAAATAGGAATCAATATCCTCCGCGGCGGACTGTGGAAGCCCCGCACCCACCCCGGCTGTTTCGAAGGCGTGGGGGAAGAGGGAGCCCGTTGGCTCCGCGAGGCCGGTGCAGCCGCAGGGATGCGTACAGCCACTGAAGTCGCCAACGCCCGCCACGTGGAAGTAATCATGAAAAACGGCATAGATGCCGTCTGGATCGGGGCCCGCACCTCAGGCAACCCCTTCCTTGTCCAGGAGATAGCAGAGGCCCTGCGGGGCACCGGCATTCCGGTATTTGTCAAGAACCCTCTCGTACCCGACCCCGAACTGTGGACAGGAGCGATTGAGAGATTCGCCCGCTGCGGACTGAACTGCATCTGCGCAGTCCACCGCGGCTTCCACTTCTACGGAGAAAGCCTGTACCGGAACCCTCCTTTCTGGCAGATACCCGTCGAGCTGCGCCGCCGCCTTCCGGGGCTTCCCCTGCTCTGCGACCCGAGCCACATCACCGGACGCAGAGACCTGGTGGAGGATATCGCGCGGCAGGCCCTGATATTGGGCTTCGACGGGCTGATGATTGAGGTACACCCTGACCCCGACCGGGCCCTGAGCGATGCCGCACAGCAGATCACACCGGGAGACCTTGCCGGCATGCTCGGCCGGTTGAAAATACGGAAAACATCGACTCAGGACGCAGAGGCCGCCGCGGCCATCGATGACCTGCGCACAGACATAGACCGCATAGACGCCGCCCTTATTGACCTGCTTGCCCAGAGGATGGACATCTCGGCATCCATCGGTCTCATCAAGGAGAGGAGCGGCATGACGGTCCTGCAGGCGGACCGCTGGAACAATGTTCTGGAGAGAGCCAGATCCATGGCAAAAGAAAAAGACCTCGATGAAGATTTCATCACCGAGATCTTTACGACTATCCACCGCGCCTCAATGGAGCGGCAACTTAACAGAAAGTAGTTCCTATCTCCTGCTATAAGTAAGGATTACAGTAGCAGCGTCATTGTCCGGATTGGCATTTGTCGTCAGAACGATGCCAGTATTCTCCGAACTCATGGTCGCCTCGACACGTACATATCCCATGACCATTCCATAACCGAGATCCGTCTGTTCCTGCTCGTCTAGCGACTCGCCATTTGAATATCTGTTCACCAGATCTACATACTTGCTGTCCGAAGTATTGACTATGGCCTGACGGTCAGCACTCTCAGGATAAACCGTCTCAAGTGACCTGAGCGCGGCATCAAATACAGAGAACACTCTCTGATAAGACCTGTTCGTACTGGGTGTAACGCTGAAACTCTCTGTTATCCCGACCAGTACCTCATTCTCGAATGTATACTCCAGATGCACAGTCTTGGTGTAAGCAGAAATTGCGTGAATCGAACTCTCGCCTTGCCCGCTATACACCCCCTCACTGGTAGGTGTGGAAGACAGACCTGGTTCCCTCTGCAGTGTAATGTCTACAGAATCACCCCAGAATGAATTTCTTGCGTCACACTCATACACAGTCAGTTCTGTGGTCTTTGACACAGTCTTCTCAGCCTCACCGCCGGGAGCGTCCACGAAAAACATATGGACGTTCAGTTCCACATTGAGAGTGCCGGTTCTTGAAGGAGTATAATAACAGGTGTACTCTCCGATACCGCCTTGATTATGATAGTGGGTGAAATCCTCTACGACTTGATTGCCGTTTATTGTCCAGGTTGTTCTGATCTGATACAGATTGCCTGACATAGGAACATCATCCTTTGCAGAGAGCACGACCTGCTGCCCTACTCCTATCTTTTCCTGACTCACGGAAATCTCACTGATTTCGGGAGGAATGGGAGATGCAGGCTGCTCATCGCATCCTGCAAGAAATAGAGCGGCTGTAAGAATCGCTCCTGTTAAAATGAAAATTTTTCTCATCATCATTACTTTATACTGTCATAATTTCTTTTTCTTTATTCGACAGAATGGTGTCGATCTTCTTGTTGTAGTTGTCGACTTCCTTCTGCACATCGTTTTCAGCGTCCTTTGCCACATCCTCGGGCATGCCGTCCTTCTGGGCCTTCTTCAGCAGGTCATTGGCCTCCTTGCGGGCGTTGCGGACGGATATCTTGGCCGACTCTCCGGCGGCTTTCGACTTCTTTACCAGTTCCTTGCGGCGGTCCTCAGTGAGGGGCGGAACGTTGATGCGGATGTGCTCGCCGTTGTTCTGAGGAGTGAAGCCGAGGTTGGCGTCCATGATGGCCTTCTCTATCTTGGGTATCATGTTCTTCTCCCAGGGCTGAATAAGCATGGTGCGGGCATCAGGCACTGTTACGCTGGCCACCTGAGGCACCGGAGTCGGATTGCCGTAATAGTCCACCATGACATTGTTGAAAACAGCCGGATTGGCCTTGCCGGCCCTGTAAGTCTTGAGGTCCTCTTCCAGATAGTTGACGGCCTCGTTCATCTTTTTCACTGCTGAGGCAATGATGTCTTTTGCATTGTCTGCCATAATATTGTGATTTAGTAGTTATTTCCCTTGTTATTTGTGGACCAGTGTGCCGACCTGCTCTCCTGAGAGCAGTCTGCCGAGGTTTCCCTCCCGGTTCATGTCGAAGACGATGATGGGCATGCCGTTATCCTTGCACAGGGCAAATGCGGTGCTGTCCATCACCTTCAGCCCGTCAGAGAGGGCCTTGTCAAATGTCAGCTCATCATACCTGACAGCCTTCGGATCCTTCTCCGGATCTGCAGTGTAGACTCCGTCCACCCTTGTACCCTTGAGCAATGCGTCCGCTCCAATTTCGCAGGCCCTCAGCGCAGCCGCCGAATCCGTAGTGAAGAACGGATTGCCGGTACCTCCGGCAATCAGGGCCACCGCACCGCGCTCCATGGCCTCTACGGCATTGTCCCTGGTATAATATTCGGCGATAGGCTTCATCGGGGTCGAGGTAAATACCTCCGCGTCCACTCCGGCACTGCGGATAGCCATTGCCAGGCCGAGGCTGTTGATCACCGTCGCGAGCATACCCATGCGGTCGCCGCCCACGCGGTCAAAACCCTTGCCCGCACCTGAAAGTCCTCTGAAAATGTTGCCGCCGCCCACTACGATGGCGACCTGCACTCCGCTCCTTACGGCCTGAGCCACCTCCGCAGCATAGCGGGCCAGCATCCCTTCATCGATGCCGCGTCCCTCATTGCCCCCGAGGCTCTCCCCGCTGAGCTTGAGCAATACCCTTTTATACTTCATATTTTCCGTAATTTCCATTTAACTTCCGTTTATCCTGCAAATTTACGGAAAATTTCCTTTCAATCTCGCGTCCCTCCTGCTTTTCACCCGCCGCTGCGCTAAATTTCCAAACAGCACCGCGCCTTACAAGTTAGCACCGGGCTATTTTTCATCAGCGAGGAGGGCGTCCACATCGGCCTGGATGGGGGTGCCGGTGGCGTAGTCCCAGAGGGTGACGGAGCGGATGTTGTAGTAGTAGTACCAGTAGTAGTAGAGCTGCTGGACGTAGTCCTGGCGGGCGAGGTCCTTGGCGTCGCGGGCGTCGTTGAGCTCGAGCACGCTCATGCGGCCGATGAGGAAGGATTCGACGGAGGCCTGGTAGCGGGCGGAGGCGACGCGGTCGGACTCACGGGCGAGGTCCAGCTGGCCGGCCTGGTTGTTGAACTGTTCGGTGAGCAGGAAGATGTTCTGGTTGAAATTGAGTTCCTCCTGCTGGAGCTGGGAGCGGACCACATCGCGATTGCTCTCGGCCACCTTGACCTGCCCCTTGCGCTTGCCCCAGTCGAGAATCGGTATCGACAGGCCTATCGAGACGACCTCCTGGTCGCGGATGTCGTTGTAGGCCATAGCCAGCTCGCGGTTCACGCCGGAGTAGCCGACGGTCACGTTCAGGTCCACCTGATAGCGCTGTCCCTTGGCCGTGGCCACGCTGTAGTCGGCCTCGAGCTTGCGGCGCAGGATATTCTGGGCAAATGAGCTGTTGGCCAGGGCCTTGCCCAGAACATCATCGTAATCCAGAGCCGGCAGGGGTATGGCCTCGGGCAGCACGGCCTCGATGGTGTCCTGCTCGGAGAGGCCGAGGAAGGCTCGGAGATTGAACATAGCTCCGTTCAGGCTGCTCCGCCGCTCGGTCACATCGGCCTTGGCCTGCAGGGCGGAAAGGCTCAGCTGCATCAGCTCGGTCTCGGATATCTGGCCGATCTTGCGGCGTTCCTGAGCGATGGCGTAGAGCTTGTCGGCATTCTCGAGGTTCTGCTCGGCTATCTTCAGATTCTCCGTCGCCAGGACATAGTCGAAGAAATACGCGATAGTGTTCATCTTGACCGTCTCCATATCCTCGGAGTAGGCCGCCCGGGACTCGGCATAGCGCACCGGCTCGATCTTCTTGTCCCAGCGGAAGGGATTGACCGAGAACAGGGGCTGGGTCAGGGTCAGGGCCACGGGGATGGACATGAACTCGTTGTAGGCATTAGCACCCAGCTGCCGCGTCATGTCCAGGCCGGTGCTCAGCGAGACCGTACCTCCCGTGAACGGAATGTTCTGGGTCACGGACAGTTCTCCAGTGAGTCCCAGCCAGTTGCTGCGCACGTAACTATAGGTTCCGTCGGCATTCTGATAGGAATTGTAGTTGTTGTTGAATGTGGGCAGCGTCCCGCTGAAAATCAGTTCCGGCAGCCGCTCCGCCTTATAGGTCCGGAACTGCCAGTACGCGCTCTTCAGCTGGTTCAGCGCTACAGCCGCATCCACCGACTGACTGCAGGCCAGGTCCATCGCACCCTCGAGGGTCAGCTGCATCACTCCGCCCTGCTTTCCGCCGGCCCGACCCATGCCCGACTCCGGCACTTCACCCGATTCATTTTCACAACCAGACCCAGGTTCTCCATCCTGTTCACCCGGCTCATTACCCACCTTTTGCAGAACACCATCACCGGCCTCCTGCGCCGCCAGCCTCTGCTGCCCAGGCACTGCCGCCATCAGCAGCACCGCCGCCGTCATCATCACCGTTTCTCGAAAAATACGTTTCATTGTTATTGTTTGCTTCTCAATTTTACAATTATTACCACTATACATTTTTGTTATATTTCAAGTACCAGTTTATCAAGCACTTAACATCTTCCCAAAATGTTAGGTGCCCGATATTTTGCCCAATAATGCTCATTTTTACTCGTCCTAACATTTTCTCTATTCAATATCTTATTCATTCTCAGCATATTGCCACACACCTAAAATGCATAGTGACAATATGTATGTCCCGTATTTCCACAACGGCAGGAAAATGCGGATGTTGCTGCCGTTGTGGCAAGGGGCGGAGGACCAAGATGGCCCGGGAAGTGCCTGTCGCAGGGGCCAGCCGGTTCAGGGACTTCCGCAACGGCAGGAAAATGTGGGATTTGCTGCCGTTGTGGCAAGAGGCGGAGGACCGGAGGACCGCAAGGAGCGGGAAACCGGAGCGGCCGCAAAGGGCCGAAGAGCGGAGCAATATGGAACGACGGTACTTCATCGGTCATTCCTCCCGAAGGGCCTCCGACGGCCGCATCCCCGAGACCTTCCACACGGAGACAAGGGCCGCCAGGATATTCATCATAAACACTACTGCTGCCACGACCAAGGTCACTGCCAGCGCTGACAGGAATCCAGAGGTCAGAACGGGCCACGGAGCCAGGGTCTCTGCCGCCGGATAAGCACTGAAAAACATCACGCCTGCAGTGGCTGCATCCCGTTTCAGAATCAGATTCATATTGAACACCACGACTATCCCGATACCCACCGCTATGGCAGTCGACCTTGCAGCCCGGGCCACTGCGCTGAGCCGCAGTCTCGCCGGAGTGGCGCCCATCGCCTGACGGACACCGTACTCGTCCTGGCTCTTCCGCGAACTCAACAGCCAGAACGAGAAGGCTCCGAGTACAAGATTGAGGGCCAGATATATCAGCCCGATATTGCGAAAGGAGACATCCGCACTGGCCTGCAGCCTGTTCTCCAGGGGCCATGCCGTAGCAGTCCTGAGATTGCCGAAAGATGCCTGCGACGAGAGCACCTTGTTGAGATCCGGAAGGAAGGCATCCATATCGGTATCGTCATCTACACGGGCCACCCAGTAGGCACCGCCGGTGGACAGCTCGCTGTAGTTCACGGCTGCGATATTGGCTATCACCACCGGAGTCGGGATGCCTGTGATCTCGCGGAGCTTCTGGCGGGGAATCACACCGACGATGACATTGTTGCCGCTCTCGGTGGACTCAAAGGACTTGCCTATAGGATTTTCCCCAGGGAATAGGAACTCGGCCAAGTCCTCGGAGACCACGACCCTGCCCACAGCATCCTCCGTCAGGAAGGGACTGCTCTCAGGCTGTACCCATTCGTAGCCGAACACCTCCATGAAATCCGTGCCGGAGACCCGATACAGCATGCAGCATTCCATAAAGTGGGTCGAATCACGGAATACCCTGCCGGACATGCTGTTGTTGATTCCGGGGAAAAAAGGTCGGCACGGAGCGGTATATTCCACCCCGCTGACCGAGGAGAGAACTTCCCCGATACGCCGGAAATCCTCCGTCATCCGGTCCTGCGACATCGCCTCCGGACGGTAATCCGGGTCGTAGTCCGCCAGCACGTCCACCGGCACCACCACGACATTCTCATAATCCCATCCCATCGGAATGGATATACTCCGGTACAGTTTCATTATCTCAGGGTCGGCCAGAAACCATCCGAGCACGAAGACCAGGACGGTCTCCACTATCAGCCATACACCGCTTTTTATCTTTTTATGTGCCTTCATAACATTGCTATTTTCTCTCGTTCAACGAATCCGAAACACTGTATCTCAGCACCTTCCTCACCGGAAGATACGAGGACAGCAGATTGAGAGCCAGTACGCAGACAAACACCAGCAGGTACAGTTCCGGACGGAAGAACACATCCGCAGGAAACACCAGGTCGGCCTGCATATCCACGGTATCATACCCGGCCTTGCTCTGCTCCAGGACCCTGGACAGCAGACCCAGAAGTCCACGGGCGCACACCACCCCGAAGAGTCCCCCGATAAGCGTCAGCAGAAAATTCTCCGTGAGTACCTGCCGCACTATGACACCGCCGGGAGCCCCGTAGGCCTTTCGCACCCCGAACTCTACGATCCGTTCCTCCATACTCGAAGCCACCATTCCGCTCAAATTGACAGCCGGGACAATCATCAGCAGCAGTACCAGCAGCACTATGACCGAAAGAAATGTTCCCGTCGACATACCCAAGATTGATGCACTGAGGTAGGTTTCCGGCTTCACATCAGATGAGATGCAGTACTCTTCCGCCGCGCCGTACGAGGCATTGTACCTCGCAATCACATCACTCACCCCTGCCCGCACAGCGTTGAAGTCCCTGCGGCTCTCAGCCAGGATATTCAGATATCCCGAGCCCAGCCATGGCTGCCCGTCCGTACTGTAAAACCTCGTCCTGTACAGCTGGTACGGCAGCCATACCTCAGCATCAGTCATCATCGCCGTAATGGGCACATCCCGCACCACCCCGCAGATTCTGAGCGTAGTACCGCCGTAGAGCACGCTCTGCCCCACAGCGTCATCCGACCCGAAGCACCTGCGGGCAAACGTCTCGGAGACCACCACCTCCACCCGTGCCGGATTCCATTCCCCCGGAGCCTGTCCGCCTATGAACTCGAACTGAAACACGTCCCAGAACCCCCCGTCCACATACATCACCGGAGCGTTGTGGACATTGCCGTCGGGAGCGGTCAGACTGAGCGCACCGCCTCTGAAAGGCGAGATGATATACGACATGCTCTCCACGCCAGGTATGCCGGCCTCCTCTATCAACTGCGCCAGACGCCCGCTGACCATGGTACTCAGCCTCGGCTTGCCTTCTGCATCTTCCAAAGTCACATTGGACAGAATCAGCATACGGTTCCGGTGCTTTTCCGGATAGATCCCCGAAGACGACATCAGCACATACATCAGGAAAGCCATGACGAAAGACATTGACAGCGCCACACCGATGATGTAGATCAGGCTGTACTGCCGGTCCTTGAGCATTATCTGCCAGCTTTGGCGGAGGTACACGGGTAGTTTCATCTGTTTTCTCCTTTAACCTATGATGCGGCCGTCGAGCATGCGGATGATGCGGTCGGTCTGCTTGGCCTGGGACTCGTTGTGGGTCACCATCAGGATGGTCTTGCCGCGCTGCTTGTTGACCTCGTGCAGGAGCTCCATGACCTCGGCTCCCATCTTGGAGTCCAGGTTACCGGTGGGCTCGTCCGCAAGGATGATGGAAGGGTCTCCGACAAGGGCACGGGCGATGGCAACTCTCTGGCACTGACCTCCGGAAAGCTGTGAGGGGAAATGCTTCACCCTGTGACTCAGTCCCACGGCCTCGATCATCTTGAGGGCACGCTCCTTGCGCTCGGTCGCACCCATCCTGCGGTACAACAGGGGCATCTGCACATTGTCCAGGACATTGAGCGAGGGAATCAAGTGGAAGCTCTGGAAGACAAATCCGAGCTCGGTGTTGCGGAAGCGGGCGGCCTCCCTGGCGTTGAGGCCCGAGACGGGCTTGCCGTGCAGCTCCACGGTACCGGAAGAGGGCTCGTCGAGCAGTCCGGCGATGTTGAGCAGGGTGGACTTGCCGCAGCCGGAGGGGCCCATGATACTTACAAATTCTCCTTCGCGCACTTCGAGGTTGATGTTGTCGAGAGCCATGGTCTCGATCTCGGAGGTTCTGTAGATTTTGGAAATTTCGATAAGCTTGATCATAATTCTTAAATTTTATTTGTTTTTAAATATTTTCAAAAAGTTAAAATTTACTCGTCCTTCAGCACATCGGCGGGCGACTCCTTCAGGGCCCCGGCCACAGGGACAATGGTCGAGAGCGTCACGGCCACCAGCAGCAGCCCGGCCACTATGCCGGCCACCGCGAGGAAGTGCAGCACCGGCTCGAACAGCACCGGCAGGCTCTCCTTGGTCACATTCAGCACATAATAGGAGGAGAGTCCCGGAGCGCAGAAGTCAATTTTGCCGAAGATCAGCACATTCAGCACTATCAGCAGTCCCACTATGAGCGAGGCGGCAAAGAGGATCCACACCTCCGCAAGCTGCGTCAGCATGATGCTGCCGACAGAGCCGCCCATGGCCCGGCGCACACCCGTCTCTCCGCGTCTCTCGCGGGTACGCAGCCATGCGAAGGAGGCCACTCCTATGAGGATGCAGACTAGCAGGAAAATGAAGAGGGCCCTCCACATAAAGGTGTCGGTAACGGCTGATTCCAGATTCTCCTCCAGCGGCATGACGGAAGCCACCCTCCAGTTGCCGAAAGCGAGGTCTTCCCTCCAGATCTTCCTGGCCTGCTGTATGAAGGCTTCCTCGTCCGCACCGGGAGCGACACGGAACATCCACACCAAGGACATTCCCTCGTCGAGATCCACGATATCAGAACCGGCACGCATCACAAAACCCCGGTACTCCTTGTCCTTTTCCACTTTTACGGGTGCTATTACACCTGATATGCGCCAGTTGTATTCCCTGTACATACTGAACTGGGAAAGACGGCGGCCTACCGGATTCTCCCCCGGGAAAAGGGTCTGGGCCAGGTCCTCCGTGATAATCACGGTGTTCGGAAGATCCTCTATCGGAGCGCCCTGCGGCCATACCTGACGGTAACCTAAAAGCTCCAGGTCGCTTGCCCCTGCCTCGCGGATATGATAGCCGTAGGGAGCGCCCGCCCCGCTTACAGTATCAAGGATAACTGCACTATTATTGCTGCTGTAGTTAAGCCCCGGAAGAGTCGCCCCCGCCGGAGCCGCGTCCTGCACCTGAGGCATCTCCCTGAGAGCATTGCCTATACGGTGGAAGTCTACGGATATCTGCTCCGGGACATCCATCTCGGGACGGTAGCCGTCCTGTCCCTCGCTCAGGCGGTTGAGCAAGACGGCATATACTCCTTCGGCCTCGTAGCCGTCGGGCAGGGAAGTCCTGTACATCCCAGGCCACACGGCATTGACCAGGAACCAAGAGGCGGCCGCGATGAGGGTCATCTCCACGAAGAGCCACGCATTGCCGCGGCGGTAGAACCAGAGTTGTTTAAGTATCTGTTTAAACATAATCCAATTACTTTACAGAGTTCAACGAATCCGTGATGGGCCGGCGGATGACCTTGAAGGCAGGTATCAGCGCCGAGATGATATTGAGTACCAGCACTATGGCCAGCAGCAGCACATACAGCTTGAGCTTGAAGAAATCCCTGACTGAGAATACGGCCGCCTCCACCTTCTCCATGGAGAAAGCCGTGGCCATGGCCTCTCCGGGCACCATGCCGTTGAGCTGCTCCGAGAACACGCCTAGAAGCACGTACGACAGCAGCAGCCCGAGCACTCCACCGAGCATGGTCAGCAGCAGGTTCTCTCCCGTAATCTGCTGGAGCACATCCCCGCGCCATGCCCCGAAGGACTTGCGCACTCCGAACTCTCCCATGCGGGCCTCCATCCGGGAGCCCACCATGCCCGAAAGATTGATCATCGGTATCAGCAGGATGAAGAACATGATGCCTATCCCGATCCACGTGAAGGAGGCTGATGTCATGCCGGTCCACATCAGGGCCATCTCCCTTACCGAGGGGATACCTTGCTGAAAGGACAGCTCATACTCCACGTCCGAGCCGTTGTTGTACCTTTCCAGCCTGCCCTCTAAAGTCTCCCGTATCGTCCCGAAGTCACTCCTGTCCCGGGCCAGCAGATACACGAAATACTCTCCCATCATGGTGGGACGGCCTATCCACTGCTCGAGAGAACTCCGGGAGTCTCCCTTCAGATCCGGCAGCCACAGCTGGGAGAATGCCAGCGAAGCCGTCTGCGGCACGTCCCGCACCACTCCGCACACCCTGTACTCCTTGCCGTCGATGAAGAGCCTCTCTCCCACTATATCCTCCCTGCCGTACAGGGTTCTGGCCAGCGACTCGCAGATGACCGCCTCGGGAGCCGCCTGGTTATAGCTCGTCTCCGAAAGGGCGTGACCATAGAGGAAGTCGAAGCCGAATACCTTCCAGTACTCCATATCCACATCCGAGGACACGCTGCTGACCGCCTCGCCCAAGTCATTGGCCACCACCGCATTCCCATACGCCACGGCAGTCAGAGTCTCCAGCCCCTCCACCGGCTCGTTCCGGATGAAACGGTCGAGAAACACCTGGCTGACCATCGCATTGGATCCGCCTTGAGAACCCTTCCGAGACTCCATAAAGGTGGGAACCACCAGCATCCGGTCCCTGTTCACCTCCGGATAGGAGTTGTCGAAGTGCATCGACTGCACCGTCAGCCAAGCCATCACCAGCGCCAGCGAGAAGCCCGTACCGATGATGTAGACCGCGCCGTACACCCTGTCCTTGCGCAGGCTGTACCACGATTCCTTCAGATACATTCCGAGTTTCATATATTGTCCTTTTAAATATTATTCGTCCTTTAAAATATCGGCCGTCCGCTCCCTCAGGGCCTTGCCGAGGGGAATGAGGGCCGCGAGGGTCACCGCCGCCAGCAGCACCGCCGTCACTATCCCCGCCACCGCGAGGAAATGCACCGTCGGGTCGTAGAGCAGCGGCAGGCTGTCGCGCACCGACTGCAGGGTCATCGAGGAGCCGCCGGTAATGCTGATTTTAGCGATCAATATGATATTGGCCGTCAGAATCCAGCCGAGGACCGCCGCAGCGGCATAGACTATCCAGGCCTCCCCCAGCTGCTGCAGGGCAATCCTCCAGGCCGTCGAGCCCATGGCCCGCCGCACCCCTATTTCAGGGCGCCGCATCCTCAGCCTGAGCCAGCTGAAGGAAGCAGCGGCAATGAGCACATTGACCACCAGAAACACCCAGAGGGCCTTCCACTTGAAGTTGTCCAGGAAAATGTATTTCTGCATAAACTCCGGCATCGGGGTCACGGCGGACACCCGCCAGTTGCCGTATGGCATCTCCCGCTCCCAGGTCCGGCCGGCCTGTTCTATGAAGCTGTCCGCATCCACTTCCGGACGGAGGCGGAATATAAAGCAGGGCGGTGCGTAAGGGGCCTGAAGCATATTGGGATAGGCATACAGTACCATCGGGCGGGGTTCCTCGGTAAGGCTGTGCTTGAGAGGCTCCACCACCCCGGATATCACCCAGCTGTACTGGCTTACGGCATCGGGAGAGGTCGAGGCATCTGAAAACCGGCGGCCTACGGGATTCTCTCCGGGGAAAAGCAGCTGCGCCAGGTCGGAGGATATCACGCAGGTTCCGGGCGCATCCTCTATCGGGGCATTCTCAGGCAATACCTGACGGTAGCCCATGAGCTCCATGTCCGGCTCTCCTGCCTGACGGGAATGAAAAGTAAATTCAATATACGCTCCGGCAGTGTCCATGGGATACTGCATATTGGCGGTATAGGTACCGAGGCCGGGAAGGGACATGCCCGTAACGGCGCACGCGCTCACCTCCGGCATCTGCAGGATGGTCTGCCCGAAGCGGGCAAGGGCCGCGGCACTGGCCTCGTATGTATCGTTATCGGCTGCGTAGCCGGGCTGGCCGTCACTGAGCGGCTCCATCTCGGCGATATACACCCCTTCATAATCATATCCGTATGGCGTGGAATGCGCACGGTAATGTGCGGTCCATATCTCGTTGACCAGGAACCACGAGGTTATGAATATCACTACGAGCTCGCACAGCAGCCACAGACTGCTGCGGCGGTAGTACCACATCTGTGATAGTATCTGTCTAAGCATAGCGGATTATCTTTGAGAGTTCAACGATTCGGTGATGGGACGGCGGATGACCTTGGATGCGGGCACAAGGGCCGAGAGCAGGTTGACCACCAGCACAAGCGCCAGCAGCAGAAGATACAGGCTGACTTTGAAGAAGCTCCGGAAGGTAAATGCAGGAGCCGGGATAAATTCGAAAAATCCGAATTCGACCATGGAGTTCAGCGGCAGCAGGTCGTAGAGCTCATCCTGCAGCAGGTACAGCAGAAGGTAGGACAGCAGCAGGCCGACCGCTCCCCCGATAAGGGTCAGCAGCAGATTCTCCCCGACGATCTGCCGGACTATCGCTCCGCGCCAGGCTCCGAAGGACTTGCGGACTCCGAACTCGGCCATGCGGGCCTCCATTCCGGAGCCGGTCATCCCCGAGAGATTGAACACCGGAACGAGGAGCACCAGCAGCACCACTCCCACTCCTATCCAGGTATAGGCCGCGGCACTGTCATACATGAAGATTCTCTCCCGCACCGTGGGCATACCGTACGCCAGAGAGAGTTTCCAGGAGGAGACTCCGGACTGATTGTACCTGTCTATCCGGTCCTGCATCTCCGAGCTGATGGCGGAGAAGTCCCGGCGGCTGCCGGCCAGCAGCTCTATCTCGTAGGGGCCTACCATGACATTATTGTTATTGGCCAAAGCCCACTCCCTCAACTGCACATCCATCAGCGTAGGCTCAGTGTCGGGAACCCATATCTGTGCGAATGCGTAAGTGGCCGTCTGGGGTACGTCCCTCACCACTCCGCATATACGGTACTCCTTGTTATTGAAGAAGATGCTCTCTCCCACCACGTCCTTGCGTCCGAGCAGAGCGGCTGCCGCGGACTCGGCCATCAGCACATCGGGCACATTGCGCAGCGCTCCGTCTGCGGTAATCGGCCCGCCGTAAAGCACCTCTAACGGAAATATATCCGTAAAACTGCTGTCGATGAACTCCACTACCATCTTCAGGGGCTCACCCGCAGAGTTATAGACCTTGAATTCCTCCGTTTTCACGGCTGTCCACGCCTCCACTCCCGGCAGCGGCTCGGACAGGAACTGAGCGATGAAATCCTTGCTCACAGACTGTTCCATCGAGCTCGTCGTACCGAGTTCCAGATAGATCAGCGGTATCGAGAGCATCCGGTCCCGGTGCGTCTCTGGATAGCTGTTCTGAGTGCGCATGGCCACCACAGTGAGGTAGGTCATGACCATTGCCAGCGAGAAGGCCACGGCGATGATGTAGACCAGCGTGTAGAGCTTGTCCGAGCGGAGGTTGTGCCACGACTCCCTGAAATATACTCCCAGCTTCATGACTTATTTCTTTTTAGAGGGTTTGATCTTCAGCTCAGGCTGCTTGGCGTAGTCCTGCATGTCGGAGATGACCACCTGTTCGCCGGGCTCGATGCCGGAGATAACCTCCACGTAGTCGTAGTTGGCCTCGCCGAGGGCCACGCGGCGGCGCACCAGGCGGTCGCCCTCGCGGACGAAGAGGTCGTAGTTGCCCTCACCCTTGTAATATGTGCCCGAGGGCAGGCGGAGGACATTCTCGCGGTAGGCGTAGACCACGTAGATGTCGCATTTGAGTCCTGAACGGAGAGCCGGGGCCGACTCGTCGTCGAGCTGTACGGTAAAGGATATCAGGCCGTCGGTGGACATCGGGGAGAGGACCGACACCATGCCGGTGAGGGTATCCCGTCCGGCCAGCACTGTGGTCCGGTAGCCCTCGGCTATCTTGCCGGCCTGCATATCGCCCAGCTCGCCCTCCACCTTGAAGCGGGTAAGGTCGGCCAGCATCGCCAGCTTCTCGCCCTGGCTCACCTGGGCACCTATCTCGCTGTTGATGAAGGTAAGGGTAGCGGCGTAGGGAGCACGGATACCGGCATCGTAGAGCCGGCGGCGGGTCTGCTCCTTGTTCTTGCGGAAGATCGAGAGCTCCAGCTCGGCCACGGCCTCATCGGCGGCGGCCAGGTCCCGCTGGTTCTGGAGCTTGCGGCGGTTGTCCTCCAGCTTGAGGCTCGACACCGTGTAGTCCAGCTCAGCCTCACGCACCTTGTCCGGAGTACCCGCTCCGAGCGAGTCCAGATACTTCTCGTTGCGCAGGGCGGCAGCCTTGCGGTCCAGCTCCATCTCCTGTATCTCGATGTTCATCTCCATCTCCGAGAGGTTATTGCGGTTGGTGATGCGCAGCTGCTCGAGCTTCAGTTCCTTCATCCGCTCCTCGTCCAGCATATTGTCATACTCGGTCTGCACCTCTGAGAGCTCCAGACGCAGCAGCGGCTCACCCGCCTGCACCACCTCGCCGGCCCGCTTGTAGACCTCCATCACGCGGGAGGTAATCGGGGAGTTGATGATCTCCTCGTAGCCCGGCACCACCTTTCCGGTAGCCGACACCGCAAACTCTATCGAGCCGGTATCCACCGTAGCCAGCCGCAGGCTGCTCTCCCGCACCGAGGGCTGGATCAGCACTGCCAGCAGCACCACCGCCACTACTGCGACAGCACCTCCGAGGCTCCAGCGGAGAATGATTTTGCGGCGGTCCTGCCATTTTTCCTTGTTGGTAAGTTCTCTATCCATGGTTTTTTACATTTTACTTCTATTCTGTTTTATCCTTTTTCGAGAAGAAAAATCCTCGCTTTCGACCACCCCTCATTATCTGCATGAAAATCTTCTCTGTTTATTCTATTCGTCTCTGAGGGCCTCGACGGGGGGAAGGCGGAGCGCTCCGGCAGCGGGGATGAGGATGGCCGCAGTCACTGCCAGGAGCAGGAGGCCGAGGACAATGCCCTCCACCGCGAGGAAGTGCGCCACGGGGTCGAAGAGCAAGGGGAAGTCAGCGGCGTTGAGGGGCATCATGCCGTGCTGATTATCCGGAGCCACGATATTTATCTTGCCTATGAGGATGATGTTGACCGTTATCAGTATACCGATGACGGCGGCCGCAGCGAAGGTCACCCAGACCTCCTGCATATAGTGCATCAGGATGCGGCGTGGCGAGCCTCCCATGGCCCTGCGGACTCCGATCTCCCCGCGTCTCTCCTCCATCCGGAGCCATCCTGTAGAGGCCACAGCCAGCAGAACATTGACTATCATGAACATCCATAGGGCCTTCCAGATAAAGAGCTTGTCCAGCACCTCGATTTTGACCACAGAGTCCACCCTGTCCTCGAAGGAGTACACGTCCTGTACGCGGTAGTTGCCGAACTGCAGAGTCTTCCTCCATTCCCTGGAAGCCTTCTCGAGGAAGCGGTCTCCGTCCACACCGGGCTTGAGGCGGAAAGCGTACATCTGGTCTCCGCCGTAGTCTCCCACCATGTCGGCGACATTCTGTAACATGTACGGTATGTCATCCGAGTACCCGGCACCGCGCATACTTCCTATCACTCCGGCTATGGGTTCTGTATAATTCATCTTAGTCAATTTCTCTGAGTCACTGAGTGTCCTGCCCACAGGATTCTGCCCCGGGAAGAGGTAATCGGCCATATCCTTGGTGATGATAATAGAGCCGGGCGTATCCTCCATCTGTCCATCCGCAGGGTAGATCAGTTCGTACTTTAACACCTCAAAATCGTCTGAGCCGGACTCCCGCTCAAAGGTCGTTAACATCATCATAGTCACACTGTCAATGTTGACCGTCATCATGGAATGTACGCCGTCTCCGGGATGGTTTGTGCTTATGGGCGAGGCGCACAATACTTCCGGCATGGCTCTGAGAGCGTCCCCGAAACGGCGGAGATTCTCCCTCTGTGCCTCCAGGGAAGCAGCCTCAGGATCATATCCGTTGCGGTCGGATGTCAAGTCCGTGAGATACACACAGTACACTCCCTCAGGGTCATATCCGTCAGGGACGTTCCCGATACGGTATGTGGATGTCCACGTCTCGTTGACGATGAACCAGGACGCGGCGATGATGACCACCAGCTCGATGAACAGCCAGGCATTGCTCCTGCGGTAGAACCACAGCTGTTTGAATATCTGTCTAAGCATATCTTGTCATTTTTTACAGTTCAACGATTCAGTGATGGGACGGCGGATGACCTTGACCGCCGGGATCACAGCCGATATCATGTTGAGTACGGCCAGGATTACCAGCAGGACGGCGTACAGCCCGATATTGAAGAAGTCCCGGAAGTCGAAGAAGCCGCCGGACTCAGGCACCTTGTAGGTGTAGGACTCCACCAGTACGCTGCCCGGCACCATGGCGTTCATCTGCTGCGAGAACAGCACGATGATCAGCCATGCCACCAGCAGACCTACGACTCCGCCCATCAGGGTCATCAGCAGATTCTCCCCGGCTATCTGTGCGAGAATAGAGCGAGGTCCGGCTCCGAAAGACTTGCGGGTACCGAACTCGGTCAGGCGGGCCTCCATTCTGGAATTGACCATGCCCGAAAGGTTCAGCAGCGGCACCAGCAGGATCAGCAGCACCACTCCCGCTCCCAGCCATGCGTATGCAGAGGAACCTAAGTCGCTCCCCGAGAAGATGTACTGGCGCTGCGAGTCTATGCCGCTGACGGTCATCTTATATTCGGATTTCTCGATATTGTTGTACTGTTCCACGCGGTCCAGCACAGCCTGTTTTACTGCCGGAATATCCTTGCCGTCCCTGAGCAGCACTATTATCTCATTGCCGTTCATATACTTTGCCAAAGCACTGGATTCAGGGCCCAGGGTTTTATCTCCTATCGTAGACGGCAGCCATATCTCGGAAAAAGCCAGCGTCGCGCTCATCGGTACGTCCCTGACCACTCCGCAGACAGTCAGCGTATATCCGTCCATGTACACCTTCTCTCCCACAGCGTCTGTCCGTCCTGTCAGGGAGCGGGCCAGTGACTCGGTCACCACAGCCTCGGGCGTATTGAGGTCCATACCGCTCTCCGATATCGGCCTGCCGTACAGGAAGTCCAGACTGAATATCTTCCAGAAATTCCTGTCCACCATCCGGGCGTATGCGTAGGAGACCTCATCCGACGTATTTTCCAAAGCAGCGAACGTATCGTAATACGTATAGACAGCCGACCAGCACTCCACTTCCGGCATATCCTTGAGGAAATCTCTGGCGAACCGGTAATTGGGAGCCGCGCTGAACATTATGGTCTCGCTTCGCAGCTCGATTCTGGAAATCACCATCGTCCTGTCCCTGTGCGTCTCCGGCACTGTATTCACCACCCTGGCCGACAGCACCGTCAGAAACGCCATCACCAGCGCCAGCGAGAGAGCCGTTCCGGCGATGAATACCGCGCTGTACACCCGGTTCACCCGGAGGTTGTACCACGCCTGCCTAAAGTATAATCCTAATTTCATATCGGTTGTGTTTTCTGTTTCCGTTAATCTTCGCATAGGGCTGTCCGCTCACGTCGCCCGCTCCCTTCGTCCGTGCACGTTGTCCATCCGCTTCGCCCGCTCTCATCGTCGTCCATCTACTTCGTCCGCCCCATCTGTGTCTTCGGCTCGTCGCCCGCTTACGTCATTCACTCGCGCTTACGAGTCCGATCCGCCACCTACCCACGTCTGCTGTCATCCGGCCCGTCTCCCGTCACATCGTCCACTCAAGTTTGCTTCATCGACTCCGTTATCCGTCTCCGTCCGAGTCGTCCGCTCTCTTCGTCCGTTCCCATGCACTTTCATGATCACTTCCCATTCAGCGGACACTTTTCTCCCCGGACAGCCCGTCACAACCGCCGTGCCAAAAACACAACATACTGGTAGCGTGCCTCTTGCACTTTTTAAAAAGTGTCCGATATCGGACACCTGTCCGTTTTCGGACACCCCAAGCGGACACTTTCATCCGCACCGTACACTTTCCCTTCTACCCACCTTCCGAAGGTGAGTCATTTCCCCACATTTTCATCCCACCTTCCAAAGGTGCGCAGAACCACCACCTCCCCGAGAACCGCCTGCAGCCGCATTTCCCCCTCCACCACACCATGCTCACCTTCCGAAGGTGAGTCATTTTCCCGCATTTTCGTCCCACCTTCCGAAGGTGCGCTGAAGCACCACCGCCACGAGAGCCGCCTGCAGCCGCATTTTCCCCCTCCACCACACCATGCCCACCTTCCGAAGGTGAGTAGTTTCCCCGCTTTTTCGTCTCACCTTCCGGAGGAGTAGGGAAAATGCGCACTTGAGGCACTCCTTCGGAAAGAGTTCGGAGGTGGAACACGGGCAGAATGGCTGTACGAAGTGCTGTAGCGCGGATTCGCAAAATTCACTCCTTCGGCAGGAGTGGCGAAAGAGGGCTGCTTACCTACTCCTTCCGAAGGAGTCAAGAAGAAGCGGTCGTCAGGGGAGACGCGGGACGTAGTTACAGAAGCTCGCGGATGATGGAGTCGCTGATGAAGAGGCGGGAGGGGGGAATGGACAGGCGGTCGTCGCGGAGGATGAGGGAGCCGGTGGCAAGAAGGCGGTTGATAGAGGTCCGCAAAGGGCGTGGAAGTTGAGAAAGAAGGGAATGGCACAAGTGCTCTCCGGCGCCGGAACGACAATCGGGCACGGTAGACGATGACGGCTGAGCGGACTCGGGATGACAATCTGGTACGGCAGACGACGACGGTCGGCTCATGGCAACGAGGACATCCAAGGGCAGGCCGTCCACGGTGCGCAGGCCGAGCATGACAGTCTCGGTGAGGATGTCCTCGTCGGTAAGGGTCTCTTCTGATGGCACTGACGGCACGGCACAATCACGGTAACCGGGAGTAGGAAAATCACCGGTAATGGGAACAGCACCGGAAGCGGGGCCACTGCCCGAAGCAAGGGGGCCTTCACCAAAAGCCGGGGTAAAAGCAGGAGTAACATCGGAGGCAATGGCATCGCCCGAAGCAGAAACTCCACCGGAAGCAGAAAGACTGCCCGAAGCGCCCCCCCCACCGAACGCAGCAATATACCGGTCCAGATCCGGAGCATTCCACCAGCGGCGGCGGTCCCCGTCGAAGGAGTGGGCTCCGGGCCCTAGGCCAATGTAGGGGCTACGGTCCCAGTAGCCGCTGTTGTGCAGGGCGCGGCGGCCGGGGAGGGAAAAATTGGAGACCTCGTACTGCTCGTAGCCGGCGGCGGCGAGGCGCTGCTGCAGGAGGGCGTACTGGGCGGCGCACAGTTCGTCGGAGGGCTCCAGGTAGCGGCCGGCGGCGGTCATCTCTCCGAGGACGCTGCCCTCCTCGATGCCCATCTGGTAGGCGGAAATATGCTCAGGCCGCAGCCGCAGCACGGCATCCAGGTCGTCACTCCACAGCTGCATCAGTTCTTCATCCGAAGAGGAGCCGCTCCTCCACGCCACCGGATCATACCCGAAAATCAAGTCCAGCGAGATATTGTCGAACCCGACGGAACGCAGCACCCGGAAAGCCTCCACCGCCCCCTCCGGACTGTGCCGCCGGGCCATCCACCGAAGGCTGCGGTCGCTGAATGACTGCACGCCCATACTGACGCGGTTCACTCCGAGCCGCCGCAGGGCCCGGGCGTAGGCCTCCGTGACATCGTCCGGATTGACCTCGACGGTAAATTCCGCGAAGATCCCGGCATCCCCCCGACCATCCCATGTTCCCGGGACAGCTCCGCCGCCCCCTCCCGGAGCACCGCAGAGACCACCGCGACCGCCTCCCCCAGCTGTTCCACCGGCCAGAGCGAGGGTGTCCCGTCCCCGACGTAGAGCACCGCAGGAACGTCCGTAGTCCGCCGCCCCCTCCCGGAGTGCCGCAGAGACCGCCGCGACCGCCTCCCCCAGCTGCTCCACCGGCCAGAGCGAGGGTGTCCCGCCCCCGATGTAGAGCGTTGCAGGCGAGGTGCATTGGCATAAAAAAGCCTTCCGCAGGGATATTTCCCGCAGAAGGCTCTGTGTGTATTGTGCCATCCTGTCCTTTCCCCTGACCGAATAGAAGTCGCAGTAGGTGCAGAACGACTTGCAGAAGGGGAAGTGGATGTATATCATCGCAGGATAATCGCAGGATGCCGTGGAAGCTGACTGACGCTATCTCAGCAGTATGTCACCGGTACCCAGCAGACCGGAGGAGGTGTAGGCCTCGACGGTGTAGACACCTTTGGTGAACTGCTCGGAAGCGAAGTAGATGCATACCTCCACCTCGGCGCCCTGGTAGTCTACCTCACGCGACTCGGAATAGACGAGCTGCTCGCCGTTCATCTCGAAGATGCGCTGCTGGTCAGAGGTCATCAGGATACCGTCCGGTCCCTTGACGCGGATATATACGCGCATGGGTCCCTTGGGAGCTATGGAGTTCTCGATCAGCGAGAGGCAGGTGCGGAGCTTCTTGATGCGGCTGCTGCGGTCGGTCTCCTTGTTGGAGGCGTTGATGCCGACGATGTTGATGCCGCGGCCCTTGATCTCGGAGCCCTGCTCCACGAGCTTGGCGTACTCGTCGGTGGTCTTGCTCAGTTCCTGGTAGCGCTCGGCTGACTTGGCGGCCTCGGCACGGGCCAGCTCGGCGTCCTTGCGGAGGGCGATGTTCAGCGTATTGAGGGAATCGATCTGGAAGATATAGTGCTTCATGATCGAGCGGAGGGTTCCGAGTTCCTTCTCATACTGACGGATCTTGCTGCGGTTGGCCGCGTCGGTCTTCTTGATGCGGTCCAGCAGCTGGCTTACCTTCTCGCGCTCGCGGTCGAGCTGAACATTGAGGCTGTCGTTGTTGGACGAGAGCTGGGCATACTCACCCTGCAGCTCCACGAGCTCGTTGGTAAGATTCTGCTTGTCGATAGTCAGGTCATCGATCATCTTCTGCCTGTCAATCCATACGTACGCAAATACAGCCGCCAGCACTACGGCCACCACGGCCAGTACGATAACGGTGACTTTAAGTCCCTTGTTGGGATTGTCAGACTTACTGTTCTGAGAGGTCCATTCGGGAGTGGTGCCGGAGCCCACTGGTCTTTTGTTCTCTTCCATTTCTATTTATCTGCTTTTAATGTGGGGCAAAAATAATACGATTTGCTATATTTGCAGCAAAATTAATCAAAAACAGCGAAAATCATGAGTCCTAAAGTCCGCAGGGTCGTCAGATCCGTCAAATATTTCTTCGTTTTCATAATCCTGGCAGCCGTTGTCCTCTGCATCGTCACTCTCCTGAGCGGAGAAAGCGTGGTGAAGCTCTTCATGCCAATGTCCGAGGGCGGCATGCTCAAGGAAGGTGCATGGTGGCAGATGCTTCTGATATTCGGGGCAATAGCAGCCGTCTATCCGGGTCTCACCTTTGTTAAGAAGGAGGTAATGATCGAAGGGGACTTCGAGGACCACAGGGATACAATAATCAACGCATTCGAGGGTCTCGGCTACGAGAAGACCGATGAGGACGGGGAGAAGCTCACCTTCCGCCTCCGCAACCGGTTCACCCGCTTCATGAGGGCCTACGAGGACGGAGTGACCATCACAAAGGGCACCGCTCCCCTGATACTCAGCGGCAACCGCAAGGACATCCTCCGCCTGTCCTCCCACATCACCTACGCCCTGCGCGAGGATATAGGGGAAGGCGCGGCACAGCAGCACGACGACCCCTACGATTTCGGAAGCGGCAGCAGCGATACCGCAGACCAGTCCGGGAAAGCAGATCAGCAAAAAACAGAATAAACCTACATAGCCATGAAAGTAGTCCGCAAATTCGACAACGCCATCTCGGCCAATATCTGCAAGGGCGTCCTCGAGGAGAACGGCGTCCCGGCCTTCGTCCTCGGAGAGAACCTCGTCTGGTCCACCGGTGCCGTCAACACCGACCTTGTATCCGTGGAAGTAGTGGTCGATGACTCCCTCTACGACCGCGCCATGGAGATTCTCGGCTCCACCCCGACGGATCCTACAGAATAAGCACAACGAAACAATGCCGGGCAGTCAACAGGTCTATTAACCACAAAACGTCCAGGCCCGGTAAAATCAAAATTTTTTCAAAAAAAATTTGGAGAAAGGGAATTTTTGTCTACTTTTGCAGTGTACTAGCAAACTAATACACTGCAAAGGTAAGACATCTGTGACAATATTAACGCAAAAAGTATAAGTTATGGACACCAACAACCCGGTCGTCAAGATCGACCACCTGAAGTTCAACTACAAGAAACACATCGTGTTCGAGGATCTGAGCCTCGAGATGGAGCCGGGCCGCATCTACGGTCTGCTCGGTGAGAACGGCGTCGGCAAGACCACCCTGCTGCGCATCATCTGCGGCCTGCTGCGGGCCAAGGAGGGCAGCTGCACCGTGGACGGCATCCCCTCCGAGAAACGCAACCCCGGAATGCTCAGCGACATCTACTACGTACCCGAGATCTTCTTCGCCCCGGCCATCAGCGTCAACACATTCGCCAAGAGCAACTCCCTGCTCTACCCCCGCTGGGACGCCGCCCAGTTCCAGAAACTCTGCCTGACCTTCGAGGTAGACCCCGGCTACCGCTTCGACAAGCTATCCCACGGCCAGCAGAAAAAGGCCCTGATAGCCTTCGCCCTCGCCCTCAACACCCGCATCCTGCTGATGGACGAGCCTTCCAACGGCCTGGACATCCCCTCGAAGACCACCTTGCGCCGCGTCATCTCCGAGTGCGCCACCGAGGAGAGGATCATCGCCATCTCGACCCACCAGGTGCGCGACCTGGAGAACCTCATCGACCCGGTCATCATCCTCGACCGCAGCGGTCTGATCCTCAACGCCTCGATCGAGCAGATCAGCGAAAAACTGCTCTTCACCATGAGCCAGGAACTCGACCCCGAGGCTTACTGGAGCGAGAGCAGCCTCAGCGGCTACTACCAGGTCATCCCCAACCGCGAGGGCATGCCCTCCAGAGTGAACCTCGAGGCCCTCTTCAACGCCGCCCTCAGGAACAAGGAAACATTCAAAACCCTGTTCAGATAACCGCCGGCACACACCCGGACCACAACAACACCGCAAACAGTCATCACCTTTATCAAACAGAAGACTATCATGAACGCAACATTCAACATACGCAGATTCGGACTCAACATCTACAAGGAGCTCCTCGAAAAATACAAACTCATCCTCGGCTTCTGGGCCGTCATCGTACTGGTCTACCTGATGATCTGGGGCCTCACTCTCCTGATAGGCGGCAACTTAGGAACCACCGGCCGCGGCACACTCGCCGCCACCCTGCTGCAGTTCTACTGCTCCCTCATCCCCTTCCTGCTGTACAAGAACGAGAACCGCCACGTCGAGGGCACATTCTACGGCATCACCCCCGCCTCCACCCTCGAGAAGACCCTGACAGTATTCGTCATCGCCACCCTTCTCTTCCCGGCCCTGACCTCCGTACTGATGCTCTCCCTCGACTCCCTCCTCGCATCCATGCCCACCGACGGAGGCTTCTCCGGCCACATCTGGAAGAACATCTTCACCACCAGCGGATTCGCCGACAACCTATTCAACATCGACCCCTCTCCTGAGAAAACGTTCATCCTCGACCGGCTGTTCAACGCCACTCCCGCCCTGTTCCTCAACCCCTATTTCGGCATGCTGCTCAGCCAGTCCGCCCTCATCTTCATGGCCATGCTCTTCCGCACCCACAAGATAGGCAAGACCCTCCTGGTAATCTGCGGCGTCGGATTCCTGGTCTCCGTAGGCGCCACCTGGTCGATAGTAGCCACCGTAAAGCACCTCGATGAAGCAGTCCTCAACAGCATGGACGCCGAAATCATGGCCAACTGGGTCGAGAACTTCGTAAAGACAGTGATGGTATTCACCTGCTACATCCTGCCCGTAGTCTTCTGGGTCCTCACCTACTTCCGCATCCGCAGGATACAGTACTAACCCCTCAAAACTCAGACAACCATGGAATTCGACCAGCACAAACCCATCTACCTGCAGATAGCCGACGCGATATGCGAGCGGATACTGACAGGCACATGGCCTGAGGGCGAGCGCATCCCTTCCGTCAGGGAATGCGGTATCTCCCTGGAGGTCAATCCCAACACCGTCGCCCGCTCCTACGACGAGCTCTCCACCGAGGGCATCATCCACAACAAGCGCGGCATCGGGTATTTCGTCAGCCCCGGAGCCAGGAACGTCATCCGCGACAAGCAGCGCGAGGGGTTCATCTCCGGCGACCTGAAGGAGGTATTCAGGAAAATGGAAATCCTCGGCATCTCCATCGAGGACATCACCTCCCTCTACAGGAAATATATCACCAAGGACAATAATTAACCAAGTACAATGAAATACAGCACGATAAGAGCAGCGGCGGCCATCACCGCCCTGCTCCTGTGGGCTGTCTGTGCCTCAGCCCGTCCACAGAACGGCCGCAGCATCTCCGGCAGAGTCCTGGACGCAGCGACGCAGGCACCGATAGAGTTCGCCACCGTCGCCCTGATAGCCCCCGACAGCACGGTGGTCAACGGTACGACCACCGATGCGGAGGGCCGCTTCACCATCGACCGGATCCCCGCCTCGGGCGGATACAGGCTGCTGGCCTCCTTCATCGGCTACCGCGACCTGATAACCGACCTTAGCGCAGTCCCGCAGCAAGACGCGGTAATCTTCCTCGAGCCCGACACCGAGATGCTGGAGGAGGCCGTGGTCACCGCCCGCCGCCCCGTCATAGAGCAGAAGCTGGACAAGATAGTGATGAACATCGCCGACGCCGTATCCACCGAAGGCAGCAACGGCACCGACCTGCTCCGCAAGGCCCCCGGCGTCACTATCGACTTCGAGGGCAATGTCAAGCTCAACGGCTCCACAGTGGCCGTATGGCTCGACGGCCGTCCCTCCAACCTCTCCGGCAAGGAACTGGAAGTCCTGCTCCAGTCCACCGACGGAACCACCATCGACCGCATCGAGATCATGTCCCACCCCTCGGCCAAGTATGACGCGGCCGGCGGAGGCGGCATCATCAACATCGTCACCAAGAAAAATTTCATGGAGGGCTTCAACGGCTCGCTCAACCTCGGTTACGGCGGCATGTACTTCGACCGCTGGGACCAGAGCGCCGACGGCTCGGTCAACCTCAACTACCGCGGCCGCAAGACCAGCACCTTCCTGACCTACAGCGCCCGCTACGACGACATGACCGCGGATCTGCTCTCCAAGTCCCTCTACGGACCCGACAACGAATACACCATGTCCGGCACCTCGCACCTGCTCATGCGCAACCTCAACCAGATGTTCCGCGCCGGCAACGACTGGTACATCACTGACAGGGACATCCTCGGCGTCATCGTCAACGGCACATTCCGGGGCGGAAGCTCCGACACCTACGGGGACAACTTCACCGAACACCTCCTCGGAGAGACCCTCCTCGGCCGCCTGAACAGCGACATCGCCAATACCAACGACTTCAACGGAGTCTCGGCCAACCTCAACTACACCCACACATTTGACCCGGCCAGGATGCAGGAACTCACCCTCAACGCCGACTATTCCTGGTACGACATCCGCAACGGCAGCAGCCAGAGCGACATCCCCGACCCGGCCGTAACGCCCCTGATAGCCCTGGACTCCACCGTCTTCCGCCAGGACGCCGCCCAGAATCTCCAGATATGGTCCGCCAAGGCCGACTACCAGCAGCTCTTCTGGCAGACCGGACTGCTCGAGGCCGGACTCAAGTGGTCCCGCACCATTACCGACAACAACTCCGTCCGCGAGGACTTCTACAACAACATCTGGAACTACAACGACAACCTCTCCAACCTCTTCCTCTACGACGAGCAGATAGCCGCCGCCTACATCTCCGCAGCCAAGAGCTTCGGCACGAAATGGTCGGCCAAGATAGGCCTGCGCGGCGAGTACACATACGCCCGCGGAGACTGGCGCAGTGCCGGGGAAAAGAGCGTCAAGAGCTATTTCAACCTCTTCCCCACCGTATTCGTAAGCTACATGCCCACCCAGAAGTGGCGCCTGGCCGCCTCCTACACCCGCCGCATCAGCCGCCCCGGTTACAGCCAGCTCAACCCCTTCCGCACCTACATCTCGGCCAACGCCTTCACCGAGGGTGACCCGGACCTCGACCCCCAGTTCTCCGACCAGGTATCCCTGACCGTCGGCTACGGCCAGCACCTCAACCTGAGCCTGCTCTACCAGCACAACTCCAACCTCATCATGCAGCGTCCCGAGGTCAACCAGGATAACGGCGGACAGCGCCTCATCTGGGAGAACTTCGGCACCCAGTCCCTCGCCGGAGCGGCCCTGTCCATCTCCGAGTTGCCCATAGCCAAGTGGCTCAACCTCTCGGCCAACTACTTCGCCGCCTACAACGGCAACACCAGCTCCGGGGGCAGCTATTCTGACGGCTCCTTCGTACAGAGCTTCTACGGCAACCTCAACTTCCTCCTGCCCAAGGAGTGGAAGATCGAGGCTGGCGGCATGGCCACCGGCAACATGACGGTCGGCTACATGAACATCCGCCCGATGTACATGCTCTTCGCAGGCATCAAGAAGAACCTCTGGGACGGCCGCGGCACCATCGCCCTCAACGTCCAGGACATCCTCCGCTCCCTGAGTACCGACATCACGTCCTACACCGGCGACGTACTGACCTACAGCATCCGCCAGCGCATCAACATGCAGAAAGTAACCCTCTCGTTCAGCTGGCGCTTCGGAACGGCCACAAACGTCCGCAGACGCAATGTCGGCAACGTCGAGGAATCCTCCCGCGTAGGCGGTTCCACAGGCATAAGTACCGGACAGACATTGAAGTAACATGGGAAATCCGTATTTCAGATTCAGACAGTTCACCGTATGGCACGACCGGTGCGCGATGAAGGTGGGAACCGACGGGGTCCTGCTGGGAGCGTGGGCCGGTCAGGGCCGTCCGGGGAAGATACTGGACATCGGCACCGGCAGCGGCCTCATCGCCCTGATGCTGGCACAGCGCTTCCCCGAAGCACGGATAACCGGCATCGAGCCTGACGCGGAGGCAGCGGCCCAGGCCGGAGAGAACTTCCTCTGCTCCCCCTGGCGCGACCGGCTGGCCGTCCGCGAGGCCACTATCCAGGACTTCACCGCCGGGACCGCCGGAAAGGAGACATTTGACCTGATAGTGTCCAATCCTCCGTTCTACGACAGCACCCTCCTCAACCCCGATGCCCGCCGCTCCGCCGCCCGGCACACCGCCACCCTGCCCTATTCCGAACTCATGCGCTGCGCCTCGGCCCTGATGACCGGCACCTCGGAACTGGACATCATCATCCCCTCCGAATACTGGCGTCAGATACTCCAGGCAGCCGGGGACAACGGCCTCGCCCCGCAGCGGCTGGTGAGAATCAACTCCACCCCCCGCTCCGGTATCCGGAGACTTCTGGTAAGTTTCGGGAAAAATGCAGAACCGCCGGCACATAAGGAGAGCCTCACCACAGAGGACGTACTCCTGACTGATGCGGACGGCAGCCGCTCCGAGTGGTACCGCGGCCTGGCAGGAGAATTCTACCTGAACTGAGCGGCAGCGGCCTCCATAGCGGCATAGAACTCCTCCCCGAAGGCATCGGTAAGGGGCTTCTGCAGGAATTTGTAAACGGGTATGCCCTCCCGCCTGCCCTTGGCGAAGGCGCAGGCGCAGATGTTCCACCTGTGCAGGTTGAGGGCAGTCATGCCGTTGGAGAGCCTGGAGACCCGTATCGGGTAGAGGCGGCAGGAGATGGGCTTGACGAAGTCCGAGCCGCCGCGGCACCAGGACCGCTCGATGGTGCAGAACCAGCTGCCCTCCGCATCGCAGGCCGCGTATGCACATTCCTCCCGGCCCGGCACCAGCGGAGTCACGGTGTCCCCGTCCGAGTCCACCTCGAAAAATCCCTTCTCCTCTATCACTGCCCGCCCCTCGGGAGACATCAGCGGAGAGAACCTGTCATAATTGGCCTCGATCCGCTCCGGCTCGTCCTCCTCCATCGGGGCGCCGCTGTCCCCTATGATGCAGCAGGCCCCTCCGCAGACTCCGTAGTCACAGGCGAAGCGCTCGGTGAATATCTCCGAGGAGATTATCTTGTCGTCTATTATTACCATTGTATCCATATCAGTACAGCTTTATTCTTCGGGGGCCACCGTCAGCAGGGATATGCGTCCCGTGTCCAGAACCTTGTATAGAGCCTCGTTGACCTCAACGGCCGTAAGGGAGTCCAGTGCCGCCTCACGCCTGGTATAGAAATCCTTCCGGTCTATATAACGGCTCCTCAGCAGCCGGCTCCACCAGCTGTAGTCCACGGTCTCCTGCAGCCGGTCGCGCAGGACCATGTTGCGGCGGACACCGTCCACCTCATTGTCGCTTACCCCGCGGTAGGCCAGGTTTTCCACTATCTCCACGAACATTCCGCCCATATCCGGAACATCCTCATACGTGGTAAAATGAAAATCTATGGTCAGCACCTCCTCCGGATACCGGTAGAAACGTCTCTGGGCGTCGGCCAGAATACCTTTCAGGGACAACTGCCGTATCACCTCGCGTTCAATCACCTTGGCCGTAACCTCAGAAAGCACGCGGTCTTCCATATTGAGGTCAGAGGGTATGGTCAGCTTGCAGCTGTTCAGTCTCCGAGGGAACTCCATCGGCACACGGACCACCTCCTCATCATCGTAGGAGGCGATGAAAAATCTACGGTTCTCCTCCTTCCGGACAGCGTTCCTGCGTCCTGGCAGAGCGGAAAGAGTCCGGTACGCGGATGAAAGAAGGTCCTGCTCGTCGAAATCTCCGACAAAGATGAAGGTAAAATCGGCCGCGTTGGAAAAGAGGGTATTTACAAATTTCAGCGCTGCGAGATAATCCAGGTCCGCAATGTCGGGCACGCTAGTCTCAAGCCCGTAACCCGAGCGCACATCCCTGTTGTGCAGCATTCCGAAGACCTTCTCGGGCGAGCGCATGGCGTACGGAGCACAGCCGCTGACCATACTGCGGTACCTGCCGAACGTCTCCTCATCCGGCCGGGAACCTTCGAAGAACATGGTCGCCAGCTGCATGAACTGCCCCATCTCATCGGCGGGGAAACGGCCTGTGATTTTCCTATCGCTTACCGATATCTCCCTGCTGAGTTCCATGTGCATCGAGGAGAGCAGACGGTCTAGTTCAAAAGCGTTGAGGCCCCCGTTGTATGAGAGACGGGCCACGTCATTGACATAGGCACGCAGCAGTGAGAGACCGTCATCGGAAAGTGATATGCCTCCTCTGGCCACGGCCTCGAAATATACCCATCCCGGCTCCGCGTCCATGTGACGGTAAGCCATCATTGCTCCGTTGGGAAGGCGGCGCGAGGTGACTCCCGTAGAAGGATTGACGAACTTGAAGCCCGATACCCTGCCCTCATTCCTCAACGCCTCTGCCGCCGCATACAGGATGGTATCTGGAGACGGAGGGCCCGGATCCACCGTAAAATACTCCAGTCCGCCGACTTTCTCCGGGGACGAGCATACCACCGTGCGCCGGCCGGTGTCTGAGAATACCGCAGACAGGAAGTTATATACCGTGGAGCTGTCTATCCCGGAACCGGCCGCCTCGATATAGGACTTGGCGAACTCCACTCCCGCCATTACGTAACCGTCGGAGAAATTGGCCCTGCACAGGTCAGTATAGTACTTGTTGTCCAGCCATGAGCGCCGCTCCCAGGTATTGTCCAGATGGAAGAAATAGTTGTCCCTGCACTCCTCGAATTCCCGTCGGGACACACCGTAACGCAGAATCCGCTCCACCTCGTTGAGAATGAACTCATACGCGCGGACATAATCCAGGGGTGCCGCCTCTACGGATATCCTGAACGACGAGCGGTTGAGATACGGTTCCATCCTCACGTCCAGGTTCCTGACATAGAACGGCGCATCGTCCAGGGCATCCTTCAGCCTCCGGGTCACCAGGTCCACGCTCAGGGAAGACAGGTACTGGTATATGAAGGGTACGGCGGTTCTTCTCAGGGAGCTGTCCACGGGATCCACGATGTAGTCAAACGTGACACTGGCGCAGTCCGCCTCCTTGTCCGTGAAATAGAACCAGCCTCCTCCGGCGGCATCCAACAGGGAATCCGGAAATTCGGGCAGGGGCTCAAGAGGCTTCGGAACCACCTGAAAAAGAGCGCGTATCTTGGACTCGACCGAAGCCGGGTCAATGTCTCCGGCAATGACCAGAGCCTGCAGGTCCGGACGGCAGCGGGTAAGATAAAAACGCCTTACATCCTCAGTGGTATATCCGTCCACCAGGGAGAGCTGTTCCTTCGGAGAGACAGGAGCCAGGGGCGTACCGGCGAAATAATATCCGGCAAGCGAATCCCTGATTCTCTGGTCCAGGGTTCCCGAGACAGCCGACATGTTGCGGAAGAAGTTCTTGCCGCGTTCCACGGAGCGGTCGTCGATGATAAGGGCGGAGGATATATTGTACATGGCCAGCAGCAGGGAGTCCACCATGGAGTCATTCTTCATCACAGGCACATCCCTGAATGAATAAGTGGTATAATAGTCACCCGCCTCTATCTTAAGACCGTCCTTCCGGTCCAGCCCCATGTCATCGATAAAAGAAAATATGGCTCCGTCAGGAAAATTGACGGTCTCAGTCAGCGCCATGCACTCCATCAGCCTGGTCATGCCGCGGGTGGAGCTGTCTTCCAGGGCCATACCCGTCTTCTGGATAAAGGTAAAATCGGCATAACCCTCTATCGTAGGATTGGATACCAGATAATAAATCAGACCGTTGGGCATGGTGTCGCGCACTATCGAGGCATCGTCCTCCAGCAGTCCTACTATCTGGGAAAATGCCGCAGGAGCATGCAGGATGAGCAGAAGTGTTATAAAAATTTTCAATTTCATGAGGCAAAAGTATGAAATTATGATTATATTTGTCAGCCATTTTTCCCCGAGAACTAATAAACACCTAAAAATATGAAGAAAATCTTAGCAATTCTGACAATCGCGACACTTTCCGCAGGACTCCTCTGCGCACAGGATATGGAGTCCGCCACCGCTCTGTACAACGAAGGAGCCACCGCTCTCAACGCAGGAGACAAGGAGACAGCACTGGGTTATTTTGAAGAGGCTCTCGCTCAGGCCGAACTGCTCGGAGCAGAAGCCGAGGAGCTTGCTTACAACTGCAAGAGGAACATCCCTACCCTCATCAATGCCATCGGTAAGGAGCTGGCCGCTGCCAACAACCTTGATTCCGCCATCGTAGTACTTGGACAGGCTGTCGAGAAAGCTAACGAATACGGTCAGGACGACATTGCCGCAGAGGCCCAGAACCTCATTCCCCAGCTTTACATGCAGCAGGGCAATCTTTTCCTGAATCAGAAGAACTACACCGCAGCCATGGCTTCCTACCAGAAAGTAGTGGAGATCAACCCCAATGATGCCAACGGCTACCTCCGTCTCGGTCAGGCCGCTTCCCGCGCCGATGATATCGAGACCGCCATCGCCGCCCTTACCAAGGCTTCCGAGCTCGGACAGAGCAAGGCAGCTGACAAGGAGATGGCCACTCTCTACCTCAGCCAGGCAGCAGAGGTGCTCAAGGCCAAGGACTACCAGGGTGCTTACGACAACGCCAAAAAGTCCCTCGACATCCTGCCCACCCCCACCGCCATGCAGATTGCAGGAACAGCTGCCCTCCAGCTGAAGAACTACGATGATGCCATCGCCAACTTCGAGGGCTTCCTGACCGCTTCTCCCAACGCAAGGAATGCGGACCAGATCAAGTATCAGCTCGCCACCGCATACGAGGCCAAGGGCGACAAGGAGAATGCCTGCGTGAACTACAAGGCCATCCTCAACAACCCTCAGTTCGCCGAGTACGCAAAGCATAAGGTCAACAACGAACTCAAATGCCAGTAAAGCTCGAGCTTCTCGCTCCGGCACGAAATAAGGACATCGGCATCGCGGCCATCGACTGCGGTGCCGATGCCGTGTATATAGCCGGACCTGCCTTCGGGGCACGCGAGGCGGCGGGCAACTCCTTCGGAGACATCGCCGTCCTGACGGACTACGCTCACAGATTCGGCGCCAGGGTCTATCTGACCCTCAACACCATCATCTTCGAGAACGAGCTGGAGGAGGCCCGCCGCTGTGTATTCAGAGGCGTGGAGGCCGGATGCGACGCCCTCATAGTCCAGGACCTCGGACTCCTGAGGATGAGCCTCCCGCAGATAGATCTGCATGCCTCCACCCAGTGCAACATCAGGACACCGGAACAGGCCCGCTGGCTGGCCTCCCTGGGCTTCCGCAAGCTGGTCCTGGCCCGGGAGCTGAGCCTGGAACAGATCCGGGAGATATCCGAAGCCGTCCCCCAATGCGAGATTGAGTGCTTCGTACACGGAGCCCTCTGCGTGTGCTACAGCGGCCAGTGCTACCTGAGCCAGTACCTCACCGGCCGGAGCGCCAACCGCGGCTGCTGCATCCAGGCCTGCCGCTCCCGCTACGACGTGAAGGACGCCTCCGGCAATATCCTGCTGCGCGGCAGGGCCATCCTCTCCCTCAAGGACCTCTCCCTTCTGGACCGGCTGGAGCAGCTGGCCGGGGCGGGAGCCACCTCCTTCAAGATAGAGGGCAGGCTCAAGAACATCTCCTACGTCAGGAATATCGTCCGGGCCTACAGCGATGCCCTGGACCGGCTGGTACAAAACAGCGGCGATAGGTATGCCCGCAGTTCCTGGGGCTCTCCCGCCGGAGGCTTCACCCCTCAGCCCGCGGCTACCTTCAACCGGGGCTACACTCATTATTTCATCGACGGCACTCGGGGAAAATGGAACTCGGGCGACTACGCCAAGGGCATCGGAGAGCCTGTCGGGGAAGTCGGCAGCATCAGCGGCAGGACAATGGAGATACGGCTGTTCAAAGGCATCAGCACCCCGGTCACCAACGGCGACGGCCTCTGTTTCGTATCCAGGAAAGGGGAGGTCACCGGCATGCGGGCCGACAAGGTGGAGGGCAGCACCGTCACATTCGGACAGACTGAAGGCAGCGCACCGGCCCCCGGCACGAAAATCTACCGCAGTTACAACCACAGCCTCGAAAAAGCCCTTGAGAACAATCCGCCGACAAGACTGATTCCGGCAGAAATACGTCTGGCCCAGACAGACGGCGGGAGATACCACCTGACGGCCGAGGCCGCCGGCGGAGCCTCCGCGTCGGTGGAATTTACCGCTGAACCTGCCCTGAACCGGGACAAGGCCGCCTCCGGCCTCCGCTCCTCCCTGTCCAGACGCAGCGGGATCTTCTCGTTTGCCTTGACGGAACTTCCCGAGGACGGTCCCCTGCCCTTCCTGCCCTCATCGGCCGCCAACGCATTGCGCCGGGAACTGGCCGCGGGACTGGAATCCGCTCCCGCCGCTCCCGACATGAGGGAAAGCATCCCCTTCGACCGCCTGGACAGGACCGGAATCATCCCTCCGGCACAGCGGACTCAGCTCAACTGCGCCAACTCATTGTCCCGAAGCATCTACGAATCAACCGGCATAGAGCCTGACCGCGCTTTTGAGACCGCTCCGGCTGCATCCGTGGAACTCATGCGGTGCAAATACTGCATCCGCTACGAGATGGGCCGCTGCCCGAAACAGCGTCCGGGAGAGAAGTCCGCACCGCTCTACCTGGAAAATAACGGACGCCGGGTAAAAGCCGTCTTCGACTGCGCCCGCTGCGAGATGGTCATACTTCCGGATGGTGGTAACGCCCCTGATCCTGAGTGATATTGCCGTAGTCGATGGCACGGACGGGGCACCGGTTTATGCAGGAAGTGCACTGCACGCAGCCGCGTCCCCAGACGGGACGTCCGCCCTGCATCGTTATGGCTCCTGTGGGACAGTCGGCCGCACACAGTCCGCAGCCTATGCAGGCATCGCCTACATGGAACTTGGTCTTACTGTCTGGACCGGCCAGGAACTTGCGGAACAGCGGATTGATGACCCGGCTCTTGAGCCACGGCCTGGTACCCACAGTATAATGGCTGTAACTGTTCTGCCCGCGGATAGCGTCCGCGACGGCCCGGACATCCTGAGGAGCCGTATGCAGCTTCGTCTCGCGCACCTCGTCGGTGTCCACCCCGAATCCCTTCATCAGTATGTAGTTGTTCGGCATCCGCACCGACCAGCAGGCAGTCAGAGGCAGGCCGCGGCGGCTAAGGGCCTCCCGCATCATCCGGTCCGTCCAGCCGCAGGTATCCCCGCAGGTGCACACGGCATAGACCGGCTGTCCGCCGTAATCCCTGATCCGCAGACGCTCCACGAAACGCAGCATCAGCACGGCCGGTCCCCACGAATGTACCGGGAATACCAGAATCAGCGGCTCTCCGTCCTTGAGGGAATACTCACACTCGCCGGTCTCCCCAGCCTTACGCAGCTCATCGGCCACCGCCACAGGCTCAGCCTCCCCCAGCGCGGCCGACAACTGCCGGGCCGTCCACAGAGAGTTTCCCGTACCTGAAAAATAGAATATCATATATCAGAAATTTTTGGTCGCAAACAGTACATTCGCCAGATGACAGAACACCATCTTGGCATTGACATTGGCCTCTATCATCGTCCTGGCCTCCTCCAGGGCCTTGAAGGCCTTCTCGTAGAAACCGTCCGGGAAAACCCTGCTGAGGCGTTCCACCGTCTCTGACTCCTGAGGCAGTATATCCGAGACACCGTCCAGTCCCCTGGCGTGCATCATCATCTTGCGCAGCAGGGACTCCATGTAGAGACAGAAGTCCTTCTGACGTTCCCTTCCCAGGGACAGAAGGGCATCATTGCCCTCCAGGAGAGCAGCAAGTTCACCTCCGGATACATTCTCCAGCATCCGGGACGCAGCCGGGAGATAGGCCGTAGCCGCAGATTCCCCGCCGGCCATGCCGAGAGCCAGTCCCGGACTTCCTCCGCTGGTCCTGGCATAGACCATGGCCTCCCTGGCGGAAAGTCCTGTACGGGCCTGGATATAGGGTGCAAGTTCCTCAGGAGAGACAGGATACAGGCGGATCAGCTGCGAGCGGGAGCGGATGGTGGAGATGATGCGCTCGGGTGCATGGGTTATGAAAATGAAATATGTATCCGGCATGGGCTCCTCCACGATCTTCAGCAGCCTGTTGGCAGCCTCTGCGTTCATGCGCTCCGGCAGCCAGATTATCATGTATTTGCCTCTTCCCTCGTAGGACTTGAGGCTCAGGACGTCCAGTATCTCGCGGGCCTCCGCCACGCTTATGGCACCGGCCTTGCCGTCTATGCCCAGACGGGAATACAGGTCCGCCTCCGTGAAATAGGGATTGTCCTTATAAAGCTGACGCCACTCCTGAAGGAAAGACGAGCTCAGGGGCTTTTTCGAGCTTCCCGACTTCGAGGACACATTGACCGGAAAGACGAAATGAACGTCCGGATGAACCATTTCGGAGACCTTAAGACATGTGGGGCATACCCCGCATGAGTCTTTTCCCGTCATGCGCTCCGGGCACATCATATACTGGACCAGGGCAAGGGCGAGGGCAATGGCACCGCAGCCGTCACTCTCCGCCAGCATGATGGAATGCCCGGTACGGCCTCCGTCCACCATACGCAGCAGACGGGGAATGAGGTCGCTGTTTCCTAATACTTCTTTGAATTGCATATCGAAATTCAAAGATAAATATTTATCTTTGTAATTTATGGATAAAATGGAAGAAAAACACAAAATATACGACAGCTCGCGCGGCTGCACCACCCGGCGTGCCGACAACGGCGAGCTTCTGTGCAGCTATCATCCCGGCTGCTGCAAGCTGCACGACTTCAACTGGCTGAAAGGCATCAACGATCCCAAATACCACAACCTCTACGAAGTGCGGTTCAAGAACACCCGCAAGGGTTTCTATGAGAACACCTCCCGCCAGCTGCTCAAGACCGGAGACCTGGTAGTAGTGGAGGCCGCCACCGGACATGACCTGGGCATCATCACGCTCGAAGGTCCGGTAGTGGGCCGGCAGATGCTGCGCAATCACTTCGACCCCGACACGCAGGAACTCCGCAAGATATACAGAAAGGCACGTCCCCTCGACCTGGAAAAATGGCAGGAGGCCATAGCCCGCGAGAACAGCACCATGATCCGGGCCAGGCAGATTGCCGCCGACATGAAGCTGGACATGAAGATAGGCGACGTGGAGTTTCAGGGCGACGGCACCAAGGCCATTTTCTACTACATAGCCGATGAGAGGGTGGACTTCCGCCAGCTCATCAAGGTCTTCGCCGAGGAGTTCCGCATCAGAATAGAGATGAAGCAGATAGGCGCGCGTCAGGAAGCCGGCCTGATAGGAGGCATCGGAGTCTGCGGACGCTCCCTGTGCTGCTCCAAGTACATATCCAACTTCCAGTCCATCTCCACCCAGTCGGCCCGCTGTCAGGATCTGTCCCTCAATCCGCAGAAACTGGCCGGACAGTGCGGCAAGCTGAAGTGCTGCATCAACTACGAGGTACCCGTCTACGTGGACGCCCACAACAACACCCCCAACGTCAACTCTCCCCTGGAGTTCCAGGACGGCCCCGCATGGCTGGTCAAGACCGACATACTCAAAGGCATCATGTGGTTCTCCTACGAGCAGGGGAACATGTCCAAGATGGCACCTCTGACAGTAGACGAGGTCCGCCGCATCATAGCCGCCAACCGCAAGGGCACCAAACCCGCCACTCTGTTCAAGGACAGCGCCAATGACGACCGTCCCATCGATTTCGTATCGTCTCTCGGAGATGACAGCATCGACCGCTTCGACAACAAGCGGAAGAAAAAGAGAAAAAAGAAAAAGCCCAACCAGAAACAGCAATGACACGACTGCGCCGCGGCATACTGCCGTGCATGACAGTACTCATACTGTGCGCGGCCTCCGTCTGCTCCTGTGCCCCCGAAAATGCACGGACACAGTTCCGTCACTTCACCGGGGACGGAGACAGAAAGGCATCGTTCACGGTGGACCTGCAGGACACGTCCGCTGCCTGCTCCGCCGCAGTGACAGTCAGATTTCCCCGCAAGGGCAGCCCGGACACACTGACCATGGACATCACATGGACATCACCTTCCGGTGTGACGGCTTCCGAAACCGTATCATTCCCTTCGGATTACGCCGCACTAAGACAATATCTCAGGACAGACCGCGGCCGGAGCCGCATCCGCATGGCCGCGACACCGAGCTGCTACGATGTTTCCTGGGACTACCGGGACAACATCAGGATAAGTGAGCCCGGACTATGGCAGGTGGACATCTCGATACACGGCAACCCGGACGCCGTGCTCGGCGCAGGAATACAAATCAGTTCAAAATAGAATATGGGAAAGGACAAGATACGTAAATTCAAGGAAAACGAGACATTCCGCTGCCTCATCCAGCCCCCTATGGACGAGGTGCTGCACAAGGACCATCCGCTGAAGGGACACTGGGGCACTGAAGTCTTCGGCAATGACCGCCCGATAATCCTGGAACTCGGCTGCGGCAAGGGAGAGTACACCATCGCCCTGGCCGAGCGGTTTCCTGAGAACAACTACATCGGAGTGGACATCAAGGGCGCCCGCCTCTGGAAAGGCGCCAAGTACGCCACCGAGCACGCCTTGCCCAACGTGGCCTTCCTCCGCACCAGGATAGACTTCATCGACTCCCTCTTCGGTCCCGGTGAGGTGTCGGAGATATGGCTGACCTTCTCCGACCCCCAGCCCAAGAAGCCCAACAAGCGGCTCTCCAGCCCCATCTTCCTGGAGCGCTACTCGCACTTCCTCAAGCCCGACGGCATCATGCACCTGAAGACCGACAGCCAGCTCCTGCACGAGTCCACCCTCGAGGTCATCCGCGAGGGCGGCCACACCCTTCTGGAGGCCGACAACGACATCTACGGCACCGGCCTCGCCGAGAAGGAGCCGCTGCTGTCCATCAAGACCTTCTACGAGTCGATGTTCCTCGCCGAAGGCAAGCCGATCACATACGTAAGGTGGAAACTATAGACTGCCGCACAGACTTGCGGCAATCGATGCGAGGCCGTCTCTGGAAAGGGACGGCTTCAGTATTTCCAGGCAGCGCTGTGCCCGGAGGGAGTAGTCCCTGACTACTCCGGTGGCGGACTCTATGCCGCCGTGGGTGAGGACGAATGTCCTTATTTCCGAGGCAACTTCCCGGTCCTGATCCTTCCTGGAGGGGTCGCAGGTGATGTCGCCCATCCGGCGGCGGATGTACTCCTCCTGGTCGGGAGCGTTGCGCATGGCGCAGAGCAGCGGCATGGTGATCTTGCGCTCCATGATGTCGCTGTCGCTGTCCTTGCCGGTCTCGGCGCTGGAATGATAGTCGAGGATGTCGTCCCGTATCTGGAAGCCGCAGCCCAGCCAGTAGGCATACTGTTCCATCGCTGCGACCACTTCCTCTGAGGCGCCGGCCACGATGGCAGGGCCCTTGACGGAGGCGATGAAGAGGGAGGCCGTCTTGCGCCTGATGACCTGGATGTAATCGTCCTCAGTGGCACGGAGACTGTCGGCCAGTTCCATCTGGATGATCTCGCCCTCGGCAAGTTCCTCGAGGGACTTCGAATAGATGCCCAGCACCTCCACGGGACAGCCGTAGGCGATGAGCAGGTGGATGGCCCGTGTCAGCCAGTAGTCCCCCATCAGCAGGGAGGCTCCGGGGGAAAACAGCTTGCGGACTGTCATGCGGCCGCGGCGCTGATCGCTGTCGTCCACTACGTCGTCGTGCAGAAGGGTGGCGGTGTGGATAAGTTCCGAGACAGCCGCGCAGGCTACAGCCTTCTGATTAATAGAACCGCTGCAGGCCTTCGCGGTTACGAGGGCCAGCAGCGGTCTGAGTTTCTTGCCCGAGGCATCGAGGAGATAGGTGTTGATCCTGTTGAGAAGGTCGCTGCGGGAAGCCAGGGCTTCGGTCAGAAGCCTCTCGAAGCCTTCCCACTCCGGTGCTATCGTCCGTCTGATGTCTTCGGTCAGTGTCATTCCTGTCTACTAGAAGAAGAATGCCAGGGAGAGCTCGCCTCCGTTGAATCTGGAGTCGTCCTCCATCTCTATCATGCCTCCGCGGAATTCGAAGTCGTTGTCAAATACCGGGTTGAGATCCCAGTTCCACTTGAATGACACCTGGAAGCGCCATACATAGATACCGGCACCAAGACCGATACCGTACTGGAAACGGTTGAGGAACTGATTGACTGTCTCCTTGTCCAGGTCGACCCCGAGGATACTGCCGCTGCCGAAAAGTACGGCTCCGACATAGGGGGAAACCACCACATAGGGTTTGATTATGTTCAGGAAACGGAAGCCCCACTGGATATTGATCGGAACGCGGAGGGAACCGGAATAGAAGGTAGACGGCTTGATGGTGTAGTCCATCAGTCCAAAAATGTTCCCGTCACCTGCCGGAGTGGAGATACCGGACTGCACGTACTGCAGCTCGGGATTGATCTCGAAACCCAGAGGGAGATTGAAATTGAAGACGAGACCGGCATTGAATCCTGTGTAGGTTTTCAGAAATCCGCGCTCGAAGGCGTCATCCATGTCGGACATCCTTGAGAAGTTCAGTCCGGCCTTAACGCCGAGGTTGAAGAAGTCCTTGCCGGGCTGGGCGTTGGCCGGTACAGCAGCGATCAGAAGGGCAAGGGTAAGGATTGAGAAAATCTTTTTCATGGTAAACGTTTTTACTCGATTGAGTTCATCTTGGCGACGATGGCGGCCTTTGTGGTGGAGCCGACCATCTTCTCTTTCATTACACCGCCCTTGAAGAACAGCAGAGTAGGGATGTTGCGGATGCCGAACTTCATGGGGATGTCTGTGGACTCGTCCACGTTGCACTTCGCGATGAGCCATTTGCCCTCATACTCTTTGGACAGCTCCTCAACGATAGGAGAGATCATGCGGCAGGGGCCGCACCAGGGTGCCCAGAAATCCAGAAGCACGGGAATCTGGGAGTTGATTACCATTTCCTCGAAATTGGAATCATTGATTGCTAACATAACTTTTTACCTTTTTATAAATTATTAAAAGAAAAATACCAGATTGACTTCCAGGCCGCGGTAGTTGCCCATACGGACCGGGCCCTCGGGTTCCACCTCTATGTTGCCGGAACCGGTATGAATGGTGTCGTCCGACAGACCGCGGGTCAGCTGACCGATATTCCAGTTGTACTTGACCTGCAGCTGGAATCTCCAGAAATCCACGCCGCCGCCGATGCCGATACCGTACTGGAAACGATTGATTCCGGACCAGGGCATCCCCTCCGGACGCTTCAGGACGGCATAACCTATATAGGGAGATACCATCAGGTAGGGGCGCAGGAGGATAAGGTCGAGGCCCACCTGAAGATTGACGGGCAGCTCGATGAAATCGGTACGGAAACGGAAATTCTCCGGACCGCGGTACATCGCGCCCTTGGAGATATAGTTGAGCTCGGGCTGAATGGTCATGCCCTGCACAGGAAGGTCGAAACTGAAGGCCACTCCGGCATTGAAACCGGTGTAGTTGCGCACGGACTCGGAGATATAGCCCAGTTCGAAACGGCTCATCGACGTGAAGTTGATGCCGCCCTTGACACCTACCTTGAAGAATGAGGAGGAATAATCCTGGGCACCGGTCCTCAGAGGGAGGACCAGAAGGACTGCCGCGAGTCCCAGGACTGCTGTTATCTTTCCGAAATACTTCATCCCGCGAATATAGTAAATTTTATTCCTTCTTCTTTACCAGATATGCCAATCCGCCCTCCGAAGTTTCCTTATACAGATTGGGAAGATCGTGTCCGGTGCGCTTCATGGCCTCGATAACTGTATCGAAGGGCACAATGTGACTGCCGTCCGACATCAGGGAATACTGGGTGCAGTCCATCACCCTCGCGGCGGCGAAAGCGTTGCGCTCGATGCAGGGTATCTGGACCAGGCCGCAGACGGGGTCGCATGTCAGGCCTAGGAAATGCTCCATGCCCATGGCGGCGGCGCACTCAATCTGGGGAGGAGTGCCCCCGAAGAGACGGGTGGCGGCGGCACAGGTCATGGCGCAGGCGCTGCCGACCTCACCCTGGCAGCCGACCTCAGCCCCGGAGATGGAGGCATTGGCCTTGATAACGGAGCCGAAGAGACCGGCGGTGGCCATGGCATTGATAATCTTCTTCTCCGTCACTCCATACTGGGTATGGATCAGATAGAGGACGGCGGGCAGCACTCCGCAGGAGCCGCAGGTAGGAGCCGTGACAATAGTGCCTCCGGCCGCATTCTCCTCGGAGACGGCCAGGGCGTATGCGAAGAGCAGGCCGCGGCGCTGCATGGTGTTCTGGTAGCTCATCGCGTGCTGGTAGTAGGAGTAGGCCTTGCGGCGCACGTTCAGACCGCCGGGCAGGACGCCCTCGTGGTCCAGACCGTCCTCGATGGCCTTCTTCATCACCACCCAGCGGTCATAGAGGAAGTCCCAGATGTCGGGGTCCTCGTGCTGGGCGACGTATTCCCAGAAATAGGAATTGTACTTGTTGCACCATCCCAGGATGTCCTTCATCTTGCTGTAAGGGTAGATGCTCTTCTCGGGCTGGCGGCGTCCGTCCTCACTGATGTCGCCCCCGCCTATGCTGAACAGCGTCTTCTCCCCCATGAGGTGTCCCTCGGAGTCGAAGGCCTGGAAATTCATGCCGTTGGGATGCTGGGGAAGGAAGACGTCCGGCTTCCAGATGATGTCCACCCGGGGGCTCCGCTCGTCCTTGAGGGCCTCGATGAGGGCCACGTCGGTCATGTGCCCCTTGCCTGTCGCGGCCAGGCTGCCGTACAGGGTAACAGTAAACGAAGATGCCCCGGGATACATGCCCTTGAACATCTCCGCTGCTTTTTTAGGGCCCATCGTATGACTGCTCGACGGGCCCTTACCTATCTTGTAGATTTCCTTTATGCTCTCCATTGCAGAATATATGGTAACTCAAATGAAGGCGCAAAGATAACCAAAATCAAAAATTGTATTCAAAAAATCACACCGTCTGCTCGATATTCCAGACGAAGGCCCGCACACCCACCTCGCGGTTGCGGTTGTCCAGTTTGCGGACGGTCTGGAGCAGCTCCTCGACGCGGTCGTCCTCGACGACCGTCATCATGGCGGAGTTCATCTCCGGCCAGGTATGGGTGCCGCGGCGGGGCTCTCCGTCCCTGCTGCCGCGGCCCTGGACCTGCTCGAAGAAGGTGAAGCCGCGGATGCCCAGCTCGTCGAGCATGTACTCCACCCTCTCGGTATTGGCCTGGTTATACACTATAAAGACACATTTCATAATAGGTATCCTCCATTTACTTTACTGGTTGAGTTCCTGACTCCTGCGCACCTCGGGGTCATCGCCCTCGGGATTGGGAGACAGCTGCATGAATATGAACTGGGCGCGGTTCTTCTTCTCCTTGTCCCTCTCGCCGTGACGGGAGAGCAGGGCGTAGAAGACGGGCACCACTACGAGGGTCACCACAGTGGCTACCAGAAGTCCGCCGATGACGACGATACCCATGGGCTTCCACATCTCGGCTCCCTCACCCTGGCTCAGAGCCATAGGCAGCATGCCGAGGAAGGTGGTGATGGCGGTCATGAGCACGGGACGCAGACGGGAGGCACCGGAAAGAGCGATGGCCTCGTTGAGCTCGTAGCCGCGGTCGCGCATCAGGTTGGTGTAGTCCACCAGCACGATGGCGTTCTTGGTCGCGATACCCACCAGCATGATGAATCCGAGGGAGCCGATCATATCAAGGGTAGTACCTGTAATCCAGAGGGCAAGCACCACGCCGGAAAGGGCGAAAGGCACTGCGGTCATGATCATCACCGGCTTGACGAAGGACTCGAACTGGGAGGCAAGCACGATGTATATCAGCAGCACGATCAGGGCCAGAAGGAGAAGCAGGTCCTGGAAGGTATCCTGCTGGTCCTCATAGTTACCGGCCAGTCTGACGGTGATGCCGCTCGGCACTCCCATCCGGTCGATGGTCTGCTGGATACCCGCCGCCAGCTCACCCATCGAGGTCTCATACGGGGTCACCGAGATGGTCACTATCCTCTGGCGGCTCTTGCGCTCGATGGTAGGCGGGGCGAAGTACTCCTCTATCTTGCCGAGTTCCTTGATCTTGATCATGGCACCGGTGGCTGTGGGAATGGTCATGTCCTCGATATCGGTGATGGAGTTGCGGTCCTCCTCCTGCAGGCGCACCACTATGTCGTACTCGTCGCCGTCCTCCTTGAGGAAGCCGGAGGCCATGCCGTTGACACGGTTGCGGACGTATGTGGATACGGTGGAGGAATTGAGTCCGTGGTAGGCCAGTTTCTCCTTGTCGAGGTTGATCTTGATCTCGGGACGGTCCTTCTCACGGCTGATGTCGATGTCGCGGGCTCCGGGCACATTATCGCGGATGGCGTTGCGGACCTCCTGGGCGAAGGCGTTCGTCTCATCGAAACTGTAACCGTATATCTCTACATCCACGGTCGAGGATGCTCCTCCCATGAAACTGGAGACATCGCACTGGTAGTCGATAATCTCCGGATACGAAGCCAGCTCCTGACGCAGCACCTCGGCTATCTCGAAGATGGAGCGCTCGCGCTCGTTCTTCTTGTTGCAGACTACGGTCATGGACATGGTGTTGTTCATGGTCGAGGAGAACATGGCCGAGACTCCGTCGTCGTCGGTGGTACCGGCGGAGGTGGATATCAGCTCTATCTCGGGCACCAGTTCGTAGAAGCGGCTCTCGATGTGACGGGCCATCTTGGCGGTCTCCTCGATACGGTAGCCGGTGGCCAGCTCGATGGACACGGAAAGACGGCCGTTGTCGGTCTCCTGGATGAAGTCAGTTCCTATCTTGCCCATCAGGAAAGGAGTGATGGAGGCGAAGAAGAAGAGGACGATGGCTCCGAGAGTGATGGCCTTATGGCGCAGGCACCAGCGCAGCAGCCTGGCGTATGCCCGGTCTATGGCATCGAGTACCGGAATCACGAATCTCTGGTAGAAGTTGCGCTTGGGCGGAATGTTCTCGATGACTCCCCTCTCGTTGATACGCACGGGACGGGCCTTCAGCAGCTTGGAACAGAGCATGGGAGTAAGGGTGATGGCCACTACTGTGGAAGTACATACCATGATGGTCACCAGCCAGCCGAGCTCCTTGAACATGATGCCTGCCATGCCTGTAAGCATCGTCAGAGGCACGAACACCACCACTATCACGAGTGTAGTGGCGATGACGGACACCCACACCTCGTTGGTCGCATAGATGGACGCCTCTCGCGGCGACGAGCCTCTCTCAATATGCTTGGTGATGTTCTCGAGCACCACGATGGCGTCGTCCACCACCATACCGATGGCCACGGTCAGGGAGCTGAGCGATATGATGTTCAGCGAGCTGTCCGCCAGCATCAGGTAGATGAAGGCCACAATCAGGGATATAGGAATCGTCAGGGAAATAATCAGGGTCGAACGCCACTCCCCGAGGAAGAAGAGCACCACGAGCACCACGAAGAGCAGTGCGTACAGAATGGACTCCTCAAGCGAACTGATGGAGTTCTGGATATCTTCCGAAGAATCGTAGATGGTCTCTATCTTGATATCCCGCGGCAGGGTCTTCTCTATCTTGGCCAGTTCCTTCTCGAGATCCTGGCAGATCTGTACCGTATTTGCGCCTGTCTGTTTGGTCACCATGAGACGGACGCTCTCGCGGCCGTTGGTCTTCTCGTCGAGGCTGAGGTCCTTTATGGTATCACGCACGGTGGCCAGGTCCCGCACGAAGACCTGCCGGCCCTCCGGGGTCACAGTCACTACTATGTCATTGATCTCGGAACTCTCGACGTACTCGCTGCGTACCTCCAGCTGGTACTGCTCCTTGTTCATCTTGACGGTACCGGAGGAGAGGTTGAGGTTGTTGGCGGCAATCGCACTTCCTACGGTCTCGAGGGGGATTCCATAGGCATCCAGCTTCTGCTGGTCGATATCCACGTACACATAACGCTCCGGGGAGCCGGAAAGGGTAAGGTTTCCGATACCGTTCACCATGCTGAGCTGCGGGATGATCTCATCGTTGAGCAGCTTGTCCAGTCCGGGATAGCTCTCGTCGGCCGTAATCGAGTACTGGAGAATAGGCATGGAACTGGTACTGAACTTGAAGATGAACGGGTTGGTACAGCCGTCGGGCAGCTCGTCCGTCACCATGTCGATATAGGACCGGACATCGTTGATAATCTCGTCCAGGTCCGTTCCCCACTCCAGCTCGAGCATCACCACGGAGATGTTGTCCTTGGTGGTGGAGGTTATCTCCTTGAGGTAGTCGACGGAGTTGAGGTTGTTCTCTATGATTTTCGTAACGTTGGTCTCTATCTCGGAGGCACTGGCTCCCGGATAGACGGTCAGCACGGAAATGTACGGCGGGTCCATCTCCGGGAACTGGTCGATAGGCAGCCTCAGGAACGAGAAGATGCCTATCACTATCACGGCAACGAACACCAGGAGGGTCGTCACCGGACGGTTGATCGCTGATTTGTAGATACTCATCGCAGGCGGGGATTATTGTACCACATTGAGTTTGACTCCGTCCACGAGCTTGGCCTGGCCGGTGGTGACGATGGGGTCGCCGACCTTGAGGCTGTCACTGGATATCTCGATGGTCTGGTCATGACGCTCGCCTATCTCCACGAAGACGCGCTTGGCCACACCGCCGTAATCCACGAATACATAGCGGTTGTTGGAGCCGATGAGCCTGAGTACCGCCTGGTAGGGCACCACGAGGGCTTCGGTCCGGCCCAGGTCCAGCACCGTGCTCACGTACATGCCCGGACGGATGAGCTCGGAGGAGTTCGGAATCCGCAGCTTGAGGGTAAATGTATGGGATGCCGGGTCTACGGTTGGATAGACTATCTCGATAGACGCGGGAAAGGCCCGGCCGGGGTAGATGTCCGAATAGACATTGACCTGCATTCCTTTCTTGACTAAAGGATAATAGGTCTCGGGTACATTGACGTAAGCCTTCAGTTCATTGATCTTGGTGAGTTGGAGGATGGGCTGGGCCCCGCTGTAGAGTTCCCCGTCCTCGTAGGTCTTGGCCGAGATGACACCGTCGAACTGCGCCCTTACGAAGGTGTTCTCCTCCAGGAAGCGGAGGGTCTCCTGCGTCTGGTCGTAGCTCAGCTTGGTCTGGTCGTAGGTCTGCTGGGAGATGGCCTCGCTCTCGAGGAGCATCTGTACGCGGTTCATCTCTATCTGGAGGTTGGCAAATGCTATGCGGGTGGTGTTGAGCTGGTTCTGGTCCATCCGAACGAGGGTGTCGCCCTTACGCACACGGTCACCCACCTCGACGTAGATCTTCTCGATGAGACCCGTCAGCGAGGGGGAGATGTTCATCTGGTCATAGCCCTGCAGGGTGGTCGAGAGCTCTATCTGCCTCGATACCTCCTGATAGGCCAGTGGGGTGGTGCGTACCTGCTCTACCCTTTCCTCCGCGACATCCGCGGTCTTGTTGCCGCCGCAGCCGCTGAGCAGGGCGGCGCAGGCTGTGATTGTGGCTATTGCTTTGATTTTCATGGCTTATTTTTCTTCCTGAGTATATGTATTCTTGTTGAGTAGTTTTTCGAGCTCGATCTGGGCTGTCACGTAGTCCAGGGCCGCCTGCACGTAAGTGCTCTGGGCTGTGATGAGGGTGGTGGCCGAGTTGGTCACGTCGAGACTGGAGGCGTGGCCGAACTCGTATTTCTTGCCGATGTTGTCAAACACCTTCTGGGACACCTCCACGTTCTTGAGCTGGGTCTGGTAGCGCTCGTAGGCGGAGGAGAGGTTGTACTTGAGCTGGCGGTGCTGGATCTTAAGGGCCATCTCGGTGCTCTCCAGGGTGTTGAGCTGCTTCTGGTACTCCAGCTTGGCTTTCTTGAAGGTCTCCAGATTCTTTCCCGAGGAGAAAATGGGAATCGACAGGGTCAGTCCCACCATGTTCGGGGGGGTCATGTTCATGGTCATCTCGTCGGAAAAATACTTCCTGCCCGTGTACTGGTAAAATGCGCTCAGGGTAGGTCCGTAGGCCCATCCGGCGAGGTTCTTCTGCTGGCGGTAGAGGTCGGTGCTCTTGAGGGCCAGCTGGTAGGAGAAGTTGTTCTCGAGGATAAAATCGTCGTAGAGCAGGTCGAGGGAGCGCTCCACGTCCATCAGTTCATCCAGGGTCTGGGTCAGGACTATCTCCTTGTCGAAGCCGATGTTCATCTGCAGACGCATGGAGTTGTAGATCATCTCCAGACCGCGGCGGGCCTCGTTGATCGAGGTCTCAAGGGTAGCCACCTGCACCAGTATCTGGTCGGCGTCCACCTGCTCGGCCACTCCGGCGTCCACGGACTTCTGGGAGAACTCGTGCAGCCTGCGCACCGTCTCCAGGTTACGGTCCAGCAGCTCCAGGGTCTGGCCGCTCACCAGGGCGGAAAAATACAGGAGCCGCACCTGCTCGGCGACCTCCTGCTGCGACTGCCGGCGGGTGACGTCGGACATCTCCACGGAGATCTTGCCGATGAGGGCGCTGATGACCTGCGCTCCGCTGACGGCCAGGGCGGCATTGACTCCTATGGAGCCGTATGGAGGCATCGCTATCGAGAGGCCGGTCTCGCCGAAGGCCATCTCATAGCCCATGTAGTTCGAATAGTCCAGGGTTCCGTTGACCTGGGGCAGCATGCTGGCGATAGCGGCCCAGCGGTCGGCCTCGGCCTGGCGGACGGCCAGGGAGGAGTTCTGGAGATCCCAGTTGTGCTCCAGGGCATAGCTCATCGCCTCTTCCAGGGAAAAATGCAGGACCGTCGAGTCCTCTTCCTGGGCACTGAGTCGGAAGGTGATGCAGCACAGGGCCGCCGCCACTATAAGTAACTTTCTCATTTTATTTTAACATTGATTTATTATTTTCCAGATATTCGTCGATATAGGCCCTGCCCTTTTCCGTAGCGATACCCCGCACGAGGAAAAACATCAGGTAGTCCCCGCAGCGGTCATGCTTTATTTCCAGATAGTTGCGCACTGCCCTGTCCGTCACTGCCACCGAAAGCTCAAACAGCTGGAGTGACAGACTGTGTGCATCCAGGATATCCGTAATGAACATTCCCTCCCTCTGTCCTCTTTCCACAATTCTCTCAAGGAGTCCGCAATGCCTGCGGTTCACGTCCTGCACCACATTTATGAACACTTCCGGATAATACCTCTTTACTTCCGTGAAGAAATCGTAATAATTGCTCATGCGGTTCTGGTCCTTGTTTTCCAGCGAGCGCATGAACCACTCCAGGACATTGCCGGTATTTGCCAGCTCTTCTTCAGAACGGATCATATTATCCCTGTGCATCAGCAGGATGCATTCCTGCAGAAGCTTCGCCTTGTCATGGAAAAGCTCGTAGAGAGTGCGCTTGGACATACCGTTGGCAGAAGCCACCTCGTCCATAGTCACCGACTTGCAGCCACGCTCCAGAAAAAGTGAGGCCGTATTTCTCAGTATTTGTTCCCTGTTTGTCATAATCAGGGCGCAAAACTAAAAAAACTTCCGGAGTTTTCAAATTTTTGTTACAAGTACGGAATTATTTCATGCGGATGACAACTCCACCGCTATTTTATTATTTTTGCATTCAGAAAATTTCTCTAAAAACACAATATTATGTATAAAGATTTTCAAGCCTATCTTCAGAATGAGTTGAACAGCATCAGAGAAGCCGGCCTCTACAAAGAGGAGCGCGTCATCGTAACCCCCCAGGGTCCCGAAATCACTCTCCAGGACGGCACCAAGGCTCTTAACTTCTGCGCCAACAACTACCTCGGACTTGCCGACAGCAAGGAACTGGTAAACGCCGCCAAGGAAGCCCTCGACACACACGGCTACGGAATGGCCAGCGTACGTTTCATCTGCGGTACAGGCGACCTGCAGAAGACCCTCGAGGCCAAGATTGCCGAGTTCTTCGGAACTGAGGACACTATCCTCTATGCAGCCTGCTTCGATGCAAACGGCGGTGTGTTCGAGCCTCTTCTGAACGAGCAGGACGCCATCATCTCCGACTCCCTCAACCACGCCTCCATCATCGACGGCGTGCGTCTGTGCAAGGCCAAGAGATACCGTTACGCCAACGCCGACATGGCAGAGCTGGAGAAATGCCTCCAGGAAGCCCAGGCCCAGCGTCATCGCATCATCGTCACCGACGGTGTGTTCTCCATGGACGGCAACGTATGCCCTCTGGACAAGATCCACGCCCTCGCCGAGAAGTACAACGCCATGGTTATGGTCGATGAGTCGCACTCAGCCGGCGTCGTAGGCAAGACCGGACGCGGTGTTACCGAGCGTTACAACCTCCGCGGCCAGATCGAGATCATCACAGGCACCCTCGGAAAGGCATTCGGCGGCTCCGTCGGCGGATTCACCACCGGTAAGAAGGAGATCATCGCCATGCTGCGCCAGAGGTCGAGACCTTATCTGTTCTCCAACTCGATTCCTCCCATGATCGCAGCCGCAGGTATCCGCATGTTCGACATGATGAAGGAGTCCAACGAGCTTCAGGACCGCCTGCACGAGAACACCGATTACTTCATCAGCAAGATGAAGGCCGCCGGCTTCGACATCAAGCCCACCGAGTCAGCCATCTGCGCCGTCATGCTGTACGACGCCAAGCTGTCCCAGGAGATGGCCGCCCGACTGCAGGACGAAGGCATCTTCGTAACCGGCTTCTACTACCCTGTAGTGCCTAAAGACCAGGCCCGTATCCGCGTACAGGTATCCGCCGGCCACAAGAAGGAGCACCTCGACAGATGCGTCGCAGCCTTCACCAAGATCGGCAAGGAACTCGGCGTGCTGAAGTAACAGCCCGCCCGGAACACTCCGGTCCCGCAGAACCAACAGACCCCGACCGCCACATCTCCGGCAGCCGGGGTTTTTTATTCCCGCCCTTTCACACGCCCCTGTTTTCCCATCTCATTCCGCCCTCTTCCACAACGGCAGCAATTTCCGCGTTTCTCTGCCGTTGCGGCATTGCCTTTTCCACCAATCCCCTGCTACAGCCCCTCTGGGCCACATTCTCCTTTAGCCCCCCTTTCCACAACGGCAGCAATTCCCGCATTTCTCTGCCGTTGTGGCATGGCCTTTCTCACTATTCCCCTACTACAGACCCCCTGGGCCACATTCTCCTTTCGCCCCCTTTCCACAACGGCAGCAATTCCCGCATTTCTCTGCCGTTGTGGCATGGCCTTTCTCACTATCCCCCTACTACAGACCCCCTGGGCCACATTCTCCTTTCGCCACCTTTCCACAACGGCAGCATTTTCCGCGATTCTCTGCCGTTGCGGCATGGCCTTTCCACCGATCCCCTGCTACAGGCCTTCCGCGAAATCGTCCCGCCTTCGAAAGGTGAGTTTTTAGCAGCGTTCCCCTTCCATTAACTCATTCGGAAGGAGTTAACGAATAGCGCGAAAGTACGACTCCTTTCGAAGGAGTTATAAAGTGCAGGAACTACGATATCGCTTATGCAGGCTCTGTATAGTGGGAATTGCTTTGTTTGAGACGCCATTACTCCTCCCGAAGGAGTAGACGAATAGCGGGAAAGCACGACTCCTTCCGAAGGAGTTAGTCCAGCTTTTCCCCACCTTCGGAAGGTGTGCAGTATTCCTGCAAAATCGTCTCACCTTCGGAAGGTGAGTTTTCGCGCCTTGCCCGCCACAGCGTCTGTAGCGGCGTTTCCGTTCCGTCCAGCCCTTTCCCACCTTCAGAAGGTGTGCGGTTTTCCCGCAAAATCGTCCCGCCTTCGGAAGGTGAGTTACCCCCCCTTAACTCCTTCGGAAGGAGTAAATGGAGAGGGGGTGAAAAGCCCACCTTCGGAAGGTGACTGGAGAAGCAGCGTATTACCGTTACCTTTCGGAATCCGGCGAACCAGCCGGAGCTATCATCCTGTCCGTGAACAGGATACCTTCGAGGTGGTCGACTTCGTGCTGGAAGATGACTGCCGTGTAGCCGTCCACGGTATCGCGGACCTCCGACAGAGTCCCTGGATCGGTGTAGCGGATGACCACCTGCTGCGAGCGCTCAACGTCACCGGCGATATCTGGAATGGAGAGACAGCCTTCCGGGCCGGTCTGCTTCTGGTCGGAAAAATACTCGATATGGATGTTGGGATATACTTCGAACGGGTATCCGGGCTTGTCATAGCGCATTACGGCCACTACCCGACGGCTAAGGCCGACCTGGGGAGCGGCCAACCCCACCCCGTCCTGCGTGGAATCCGTAACCGTGGCTACTATCCTGCGGGCCAGACGGTCATAGACCTCGGACTGCAGGTCCTCCTCTGCCAGGTCCACGCAGGGCGTACGCAGTACCAGCGAATCCTCAGAAGAAGTCACCAACAGCACCCGCATCAGTCCGACCGAAGACATTACCAGATCCGTTTCCTCCTCCGTAAGCCGGGGCACCCTGCCTCCGCATCCGGCAGTCAGCAGCAGCGCCGACCATATCACGACCGGCGCCATAAAAACATTCAAGAATCTCCTTTTCATCGTACGTCAAAAGATTTATGCAAATGTAGAAAAAGTTCCACAGCAACACTTAACATTTCATCAGAAACATAAAACACTAATAATCAGAAATGAACAATTTAACTAAAATGTAAAGTGAGAATTATACTGCGACTGAAAGGTATGCTTTTCAAGCTAAGTAACGAATGAAAAACAAAAAGCCGGGAGGATACGATGTCCTTCCGGCCTTATGATTATTCTGAATCTCAGAGAGATTAGTCAACGAGGGAGATGCGCTTGAAGACGGTCACCTTGGCATCTTTGTCCACGGCTGCGATAGCGGCCTTGACCGAGGTCTTGCCGTCACCCATCTGATACTCCTGCTCCTCGAGGGTGTTCTCCTTGAAGAACTTGTTCAGACGGCCGTTGGCGATGTTGTTGACCATGGCTTCCTGAAGATTGGCGGCCTTCTCGGCTGAGACGGTCCTGATAATCTCGCGGGCCTGGTCAGCCTGCTCGGGGGTGAGCCAGCCTTTAGCGGTGTTGGACTGGATGTGGTCCTCGCTGTCGACGTGGGCGGGGTTGATACCGGCCTTGCTGAGAGCGGCGTCAACTGCCTTTTTCACGAGCTCCTCCTTGGTCTTCTCCACTGCCACCTTGAGTTCCTCGTCGATAACGTTCTGAGGTACGGCCTCTTTGTTGACTGCGACGGGGTTCATGGAAGCTACCTGCATGGCCACGCCCTTGGCGAGATCGACAGGAACTTCCTTGTTGAAGCCGACGATAGCGCCGAGCTTGCCGTTGATGGTGTGGATGTAGGAGATGATGTAGGGAGCCTCGATCTTCTCGTAAGCTACGAGGGAGTGCTTCTCACCGGTCTTGCCGATCTGCTCGGTGATGGCGGCCTCAACTGTGCGGCCGTCAGCGATAGTGCAGGCCTTGAGGGCCTCCATGTCAGCGGGCAGAGCCTTGATGGCTGCATCGGCGATGGCATTGGCAAGAGCTTGGAACTCCTCGTTCTTGGCCACGAAATCGGTCTCGCAGCCGAGGCACAGGAGGATACCCTTGCTGCCGTCCACCTTGGCTACGACAGCACCCTCGGAGGTCTCGCGGTCAGCCCTCTTGGCAGCCACGAGCTTGCCTTTCTCACGGATTATCTCCTTGGCTCTCTCATAATCACCGTTAGCCTCGATGAGGGCCTTCTTGCAGTCCATCATTCCGGCTCCGGTCATCTTGCGGAGCTTCTGTACGTCTATTGCTTTAATTTCCATTGTTTTTCCTCCTAAATTTATTCTTTGACTTCAGCGGGCTCTGCGGAGGGAGTCTCCTCTGCTGCAGGTGCAGCCTCTACTGCGGGAGCAGCGGCCTCAGCCTTGGGAGCACCACCCTTGCGGGGACGCATCTTCTTGCCTGATGCGGCATTCTCAGCCTCGCGGGCCTCTTCCTCTTTGTCCTTTTCGAGCTTCCTCTCTTCCAGTCCCTCCTTGATGGCTCCGCACAGAGCATCGAGGATGACCGAAACTGACTTGGCGGCATCGTCATTACCGGGAATCACATAATCAACTGGAGTGGGATCGCAACATGTATCAACAACTGCGATAACCGGGATATTGAGACGGTTGGCCTCCTTTACGGCATTCATCTCTTTCTGTACATCCACTACGAAAAGGGCTGCGGGAAGACGGTTGAGGTCAGCGATGGAACCGAGGTTCTTCTCGAGCTTGGCCCTCTGACGGGTAATCTGGAGACGCTCTCTCTTGGCGAGGGTCTCGAAAGTACCGTTGGTCATCATCTCATCGATGGTGTGCATCTTCTTGACAGCTTTACGGATGGTGGGGAAGTTAGTAAGCATTCCGCCGGGCCATCTTTCAGTCACGTAAGGCATTCCGACACTCTGGGCATACTCTGCCACGATGTCCTTCGCCTGTTTCTTGGTAGCCACGAAAAGGATACGGCGGCCCGCATGGGCGAGCTGCTTCATTACGTTCGCGGCCTCGTCTATCTTTACAACAGTCTTATGCAGGTCTATGATATGGATTCCGTTCTTCTCCATGAAGATGTAAGGAGCCATTTTGGGATTCCATTTTCTCTTCAGGTGACCGAAGTGAACACCTGCATCAAGTAAATCTTGGAAATTTGTTCTGGGCATTGTTTTGTTAATTTTGTCTCTGTGTTATACAAGAGTTCTCTTTGTTAATTTTGAAGTAGCGGTCGCTCTCATGCGGCCGGTCTTCGAAATTTTCCGCAGCAGGACAAACGCGCAGTAACCGGTGAAAGGGTCTGTCCGTTTTGAATCCTGACTGTGCATTCTGATAATCTTACGTAAATACTAACGTTTGCTGAACTGGAAGCGTCTACGTGCACCGGGCTGTCCGGGTTTCTTTCTCTCGACCTCGCGGGCATCGCGGGTGAGGAAACCGTTGGACTTCAGAACCGGACGATAGGCCTCCTTGTTGATCTCGCAGAGTGCGCGGGATATGGCAAGGCGGAGTGCCTCGGCCTGGCCTTTGATTCCACCGCCGTCAAGGTTCACCTTGATGTCGAAGTCGGCCAGAGTTTCGGTAACACTCAGAGGCTGTTTCACGATGTAACGGAGAGTATCCTCCTTGAAGTAGTCCTCAAGGGTACGGCCGTTGATGGTGATGTTGCCTTTGCCTGCAGTCACATAAACGCGAGCGACAGCTGATTTACGTCTTCCAAGGGCGTTGATTACTTCCATGTGCTCTGTTTACTTTTGTTCATTAATGTTGATTAATACTGGAGACTGGGCCTGATGAGGATGCTCGGGACCTGCGTATACATGAAGGTTCCTGTACATCTTGGCACCCAGACGGGTCTTGGGGAGCATCTTGCGGATGGCCTCCCTCACTACGGCTTCCGGCTTGCGGGCGAGAAGTTCCTTGGGAGTAGCGAAACGCTGACCTCCGGGATAGCCGGTGTGACGTACATAGACCTTGTCGGTGAGCTTCTTCCCGGTGAAACGGACCTTCTCGGCGTTGATTATGATGACATAATCGCCGCAGTCCATGTTCGGGGAGTAGTACACCTTGTTCTTTCCGCGCAGCATGATTGCCACTTTGGAAGCAAGGCGGCCCACGATCTGGTCTGTCGCATCAACCACTACCCATTTCTTCTCGATCATGTTCGGGTTAGCCGACACTGTTTTGTAGCTTAATGTGTCCACTGTGTTGATTTTTAAGTTAATACATAAAATTTTGTTGCAATCCCCCTATTATAAGGGGGTGCAAAGATATACAAAATTTTCAACCCGACAAAACAATATTCAGATAATCAGAGAGACAGATGTCAGAAGAGGTGGTAACGAAGAATAGAAAGCCGCGTCATGTCCTCATCTATTGTTGAGGCGTAAAGGACACCTCCTCCCTCTCCTGTACTGAGTACAGCGTATGAGGTAAGCCCCTTCGGACGGAAAGCCTTGACCAGATTACCGTCCCAGTCCAGAACAACCAGCAGCAGGTCCTTCTCCTCACCATTGGCCTCATACATATAACTCTCCGGTCTTTCCACTTTCTGGTCGTCCTTTAACCCGTTCCACAAGAGATACATGTAATCGTCATCCGCGCAGGCTGACTGCCACGTAGTCAGAGGAAGTTCCTCCCATACAATATTGGTATTGCCGTTCTGCCAGTACAGGGGCATCTCCGTGCCCGGTCCGTACACCGTCCTGACAAGTCCCAACGTATCGTCATATAACTCCACCAACGGGCATGTCCGGTCGACATAGGCTATCCTGGAGTTGGAGGCAGAACTCAACAGGACTGCATCCATGGCGGTATTGGAGCGAAGCTTTGTCTCATCATAAGGAGCATAAGTCCCGTCAGACAGAAATAGTCTGGGCTCTCCGTTACTGATCCCCAGACGCTCATCCTCGAACCAGTAAGGATTCATGGCAACCAGGCTGTTCCCGTACGGCAGAACGGCATCAGACATGAAACTGTACCCGCGGCCAGTCAGCCCGTCCCCCTCGACAGCCTCCGTGCAAGGTATCTGATATAGAATACGGTTGGAGAAATCCTGAACCAATATCTTTCCCTCCACTACGCTCACCATCGTACCGAGCACTTCCTGCGGTCCGTTGCCGTAATGCAGATAATGCGACACGGGCAGCATTGTCTCCGTATCATAAATTATCAAGGAATACGAAGTCCGGTCGCTCATGTCCAGCGCGGCATACCGTCCGTCGATCATCATGGCGCAGGAAGAAATGACAGTATCCGGGAATGTACACACCGTATCGGGCATAATGACTTCGGCGCTGCTGCGGAGCGATTCCTCCAGGACCGTCACACTGCTGTCACCGTCAGGGGCGCAGGAGAACAGCAGCAGGGATAAAACAGGGATAAATACTGATAATTTTCTCATGGTGGCTATAATTAAAAGGTAAAACTATTCAAATATACGCAAAAAAACGTCACAAAGCAATACATAAGGCAATGAACAATGTCTGAAACATGTAGACAATCAAGGTTAGTTATTAGTTCGTTAAAGAAAAAGGGGCCGCTGTGAAGCGGCCCCTTCCCGTTAATTAGGTACATGAAAAAGCATTACTTCATAAGAATTCGCAGGTAGAGGTGTCCGAAGTTACCGCTGGCGATATAGCCCTCGGGCACATTGGCGATGACCAGGGGAAGCATGTAGGCATGGCCCGGCTCGAATTCATCACCCACATTCACTGTCATAGTCTGCTCAGCAAGCCGCGAGCCTTTCTTGATAGTCAATGTGAGCGGGAAATCATACGTTCCCTCGGGAAAGCACTCATACTGGGTAGTACTGGTCTTGTTGTACTCATCCACCATCGACAGGTCGACATCCAGTGTAACCGGTATGTCCTCTGTCACCATGGACACCTCGCTCACCGTATAATTGACCATCAGGTCAAATGTAAGAGTCTCGCCCGGCTCTACCTCCTGCGCGGCAAGATAATGTGAATTGTAAGGCAATTCTATCACCACCCCGAGATCATCCCAATCTACTAGAGGAGTGTCTTCCAGGCAGGATGTCGCACACAGGGCCGCAGCTCCCGCCATGACTGATATCATGAATTTTCGTATGGTTTTCATTATACTCTCATTTTAATTATTGATACAACTCCGCACGGTCTCTCTGAGGATTGTTCAAATCCCAGAATACTTTACTCTCGAATATGTCAACCTCAGGCTCCGCCATGACATTCTCGGCATTGAGATCTCTTTCAGTCTGAGGATAAGGCAGACGGGAGATATTCTTATAGACACTGAACTGGTTGGAGCACTCCAGGTAAGGATAGTCCGTCCTCCGCAGCTCGATCCAGGCCTCGAGAGGATTGTATCCCACGAAAGCCAGCCATCTCTGTGCGCAGATAGCGTAGAGCTGATGCTCTTCCTTGCTGCCCAGCACGAATCCCGGCCGTATCTGCTTATTACCCTGCATCAGATCCCAGTTGCAGAAATCGTCGTTCTGGCTGAGATACTCCCTTGCAGCCTGCTCGGCAGTACCGGGGATGGGATCCTTCATGCCGACCATAGGCTCTTTGACATAGCTGGAATAGTTCTCGGTAGGCTCCTGCATGGCTGCCTCATGACGCTTGAAGGCGGAGGTGACAGCCTCCTCGTAATACTGCTTGGCCTGAGTCTCTCCTCCCGGGATGAATCCTTTCAGGGCAGCCTCTGCGAGGAGGAATCCCACCTCGGAACCGGCGATGAATGTAGAGGAGCGCAGACGTCCGCTGGACTTATCGGCACCTCCGGCCAGAAGACCAGTACCGGTAGTGGAGGTATACCACTCTCTCGGAGGGCTGGCCTGTCCGTAAGGGATACCTACATAGTACTCATTTTCCAGACCGAAGCGGGAATATATCGCGAAGCCGCTCTCCACATCGTCTCCTAATGTAATACGGGGATCAATATAGACTCTCAGACGGGGATCGTTGTGGTCTCTCAGCATGTCCACGAGGTCAGATGTAGGCATAAACTGACGGTGGTTTGTGTTGCGTCCGCCGTTCTTGTCCCATCCGTAGTTCTCATACAGGATCTGCATCTTGCCGTCTTCAGGCAGGTAACCGGGATTGGCCTCCACATTCTCACTGATGGCAAGGGTCTTGCCCACAAGATCAGTAAGCTCGGCATTCAGGTCCAGCCCGGGAACCTTCTCGGGCACATCCGACAGACGCATCAGCACACGGAGCTTGATGCTGTATGCCAGACGCACCCACTGATCCAGGTCACCGTGGCACATAATATCCACTGTAGCGAGCTGGGAGGTATTGTAATTTCCGGCCACCATCTTCAGATTCTCGATAGCACTGTCTATACGGTGTACCAGGTCCACATAGATATCCTCGGCCTTGTCGTACTTGGGCAGTCTGTACTTCTCGGGATCTACAGCCTCACTGTAGGGAATATTGCCCCAGATATCCACCATCCTCTGGTTGTTTATAACCTGCAGAAGTTCCGTGATACCCTGATAGGCATGGTCTTCGTTCTCCACTGCAAGATCGTGCACGAACTTGAGGTTATAGTTGATGGAGTAATAAGTAGACCACCAGTCGTTCATGGTCTGCGGCATCACCTGTCCCGTGAGAAAAGCGTAGCCTCCGGAGTACTCTCCTGACTTGGTGAGGTGGTGGGAAAGCTGCCATGCATTGGTAGTATTGACATGATTGTTCAATATGTCATACTGCAGAGCGGGAAGGAGCAGGGCCTCCGTCATATTGGCAGTGGTAGCGCTGTTCGGACTGGTGTTGATATCAAGCCAGTCGTGGCACGAGGACACTCCGCCCACCAACAGTGCTACTGATGCAATTATGATAAATTTTTTCATTGTATTCAAAAATTAGAATGTTAAGTTGATGTTGAAACCGAATGTCCTGTAGCCGACCATGGCGTTGGCCACAACTCCGGGTGCATTGGAAGAGGATCCGGACCACATATCAGGGTCACCCCATACGTTGGTGTCGGGTGTCCAGTAGAAGAGGTTGCGGCCCACGAGGGATACGGCTGCGCTCTGGAACACCTTGGATTTTTCCATCCAGCGGGCAGGGAGGTTCCAGGTCAGGGCCACCTCGCGGAGCTTCCAGGAGTTGGCGCTGATGATGCTGGCGGCTCTCCACGAGCGGTAGATATCAGTCCAGAAATTCTTACCGCCGGAATTAACGGTAACGTTCTTATTCTCCTCGTATCCTATAACTTCACCCTGATCGTTCTTGACCTCAAGCACGGAGTTCGGGAAGACGAACCTCTGACGGCCGTTCACCGCTGTCACGACAGATGTTCCTGCAAACAGCATCTCGTACTCGGAGTCGAAACGCACTACGTGTCCGCCCCTGTACTCAAATGTGGCGCTCAGGGAGAGATCCCTCCAAGTCAGTTCGGTGGACAGTCCGATACGGACATTAGGCTCGGTACGTCCTATGTCCACGAGGTCTCCCAGAGTCGGCAGACCGGTGGTAGGATCCACTATCACTCTTCCTTCGGGGTCACGTCTCAGGTCTGTGGCCTTGATATAAGGGAACGGCTTGCCCACTATGGCGTACATAGGGCTGTAGACTGCCAGTTCATCCACATCTCCGTACAGTTCAGTTACCTCGGAGGTGGCGAATGTAGCGTTCGCGTATACATTCCAGTAGAAATCACCGAAATCGAGCAGAGGGGTCAGACGCAGGTCGAGCTCGACGCCCTGACCGGTCATGACACCGGCGTTAACCAACATGGACGATGCTCCGGTAGAGCGGGGAATACCCATGCTGACTGTCTGGTTATCCGTTACCTGATGGTAGTACGCTGCCTCGAAGGTGATCCTGTCCTTCAGGAAGCCGACTTCCAGTCCGACCTCGAACTCGGTGGTGAACTCAGGATTGATGTAGCGGTTCTTTATGCTCGAGCTGAGGTAGTATGCCGTCAGTGAGCCGAAGGGGAAGGGAGACGAAACGCCGGCCGTATTGTCCAGGTTGTAAGGACCCACATTCACTGTACCGATTCTCGCGAATGTTCCGCGGAGCTTCAGGTACGAGAGCCATGAGCTGTTCTTCAGCGCGGGGATGGCGTCTGAGAGCATCAGGGACATGTTGGCGCCGGGATAGAAGAACGACCAGTTGCTGGGATCCAGCAGGGAGGTCCAGTCGTTACGTCCGGTCAACTGCAGGTAGATCCAGCCCAGAAAGTTGAAGTCGATGCTGGCGTATACTGACTGCTCGCGGGTACGGGTGATGGAGTTCGTACCACCGAGTTCTCCCACTTTGTTTGCGACGTTGAATAGGTTGTCAAGCTCCAGCTGAGCAGCGGTCACACCTTTGTATTCAGTAAAGCGGGAGTTCATGGACCATCCGACCATACCCTTGATGCCGAAGTTCTTTCCGAACTGGTGCTCGGCGAAGGCCATGACATCGGCGTTGATACGCTGGGTCAGGTAAGCATTGGTATAGAACACGGAATAAATATCACCTGTAGAAGCATAGGAACGGGTCCTCTTGGCATAGTCATTATAATGCCATGCCTCCCTGGTGGAACTGCTGTTGCCGACGTATGTGTTCACACCCACACGGCCCAGGAAGTTCAGCCACTTCAGAGGCTTGTACTCCAAAGTAGCAGCTGCGGTGAAACGGTCTGAACGGGATTTACGCCTGTAGATATCCAGCTGAGCCCAGGGGTTCTCAAAGTAGTCGTTGATCCACTGGTCAGGGTTACCGCCGGGAACATTGCGCCAGTCCTTGAACTCCCGCAGATCCACGTTGCCGGGAGTATTCCACAGGGACTGCATGCCGTTGGAACCCGAGTTGTTGTAGTCTCCGGTTCTGTTGGCATACGAGAAGTTCACCCTGGCGGTGAAGTTCTTGTAGACGCGCGAAGCGTTGAAGCGGACGGTGTTGCGGTCCATCACGTCGCCGAGGACAGTACCCGTACGGTGCAGGTTCTGGTACGAGAGGAAGAAGTTGCCGTTGTCGCCGCCGGAGGAGAAGGAGATGTCGTTCTGCACACCGATACCTGTCTGATAGTAAGACTCGCGGGATCCCTCCTTGAAATCATAGGTGTCATACAACTGTATGATCTCACCGGCCTCATTCATAAAAGGAGATCCGAGTTCGACCTCTGAACCGTCAAACTCAGGACCGTACTGCTGGTTCTCACCGCGGATGTAATAGCCGAATCCATGATCATCCTCGGCACCGGGACCGAACCTCTTCTGGTACTCGGGGAAGTACGAGGCCTTGTCGAAGGTGGTGGTCAGGGAGTAGGTGATCCTCGGACGGCCCTTCTCACCGGTCTTGGTGGTCACGTAGATGACACCGTTGGCTGCTGACGAACCGTAGAGCGCAGCGGCGCTACCGCCCTTCAGCACCGAGATGTTGTCGATGTCGTTCGGGTTCATCGACTGGAAATAATCCAGGGGCGTAGGGACACCGTCGATTACCAGCATGGGCTGGTTGTCGCCCAGGAAGGAACGACTGCCTCGCAGGTTGATACGCACGTCGGCGTCGAGGGAGGCCGATGCCGCACTGATCTGCAGACCGGATACCTTACCGATAAGGGCCTGGGTAGCATCCGAGTTCTGAGTCGTGTTCAGATCATCGGAATCGACTCTCGCCGTAGCGTATCCGATCTCCTTGGCCTGCCTCTGGATACCCAGGGCGGTCACGACCACCTGGTCCAGGAACAGGGCGTCGGGCTCCAGGGAGATCACAAGGTTCGTTCCGTTGCCGATCTCTACCTCCAGGGTCCCGTAGCCCACGAAGCTCGCGATCAGTGTCGTCGCGTCCGAAGGCACGCCCTCGAGGGTGAACGTTCCGTCATCAAGCGTGTAGGCGCCCAGGGATGTGGTGCCCTTCACCGCCACTGACGCAAATGGGATTGGCTCGCCGGTCTCGGCGTCCAGCACTTTGCCGGTAACGGTCCTGTTCTGCGCGTACATCAGCGTAGGAAGCAGGGTCAGTACCGCCACCAGAGTGGAGATAATTATTTTTTTCATTTGGGTTAATTTTAGTGATGGTTTTTATAATTTTTGTTGATGGTTTCCGGGCCGGAACAGACATGCCTGGATGGGGCGGGCACGGGGTGCTAATAAAACGATCGAATAACTTGACAGGTTCCTTGAAGCCAGAAGTGATATATAAAATATTTTCTATAGAAGAATTTTTATATATAAAATATCTTCTATTAAGATATAATCATTATCTTTGTCACACATAATCGTCAAAACCCTAATAACTATGAGTATATCAAACAAAATCGGACCTCCTGTAGAAGGAAGTGATTTTTTCGGAAGAGAAAGGGAAATCAATCTCGCAAACAAACTGCTGGATAAGGGACACTCGCTATTGCTGTCGGCTCCCCGCCGTATCGGGAAATCATCATTGGCTAAAAAACTAATAGAGGAGAAAAAGACGCTTGGTTGGAAGTGCGTATACATGGACCTTGAGGAGACTACTACAGAAGAAGGGTTTCTGAACCTTATAATAGGTGCCCTCAGAGAAAATGATTTATGGAGACATATTGTTTCTGGCGTTTCCAAGGGAATGACATCAGTCCTTGACAAGATCGAAAAAGTAACAATAGGCCCGGTTGAACTGAATATAGGGAAAGAAGGTGGGCATGAAGATTTGTATAAAGAATTGAAAGAGCTGATTAGACATGATGAAAACACCTTTATCGTAGTGGATGAGCTCACGCTTTTCCTAGGAATGCTCAATAAAAGCACAAACGGATTGGAAAAGGTCACCTATATACTGAACTGGCTAAGAAGTCTAAGGCAGGTCAGCGGAACAAAAATCCGCTGGCTTTTCTGTGGATCGATCGGTTTGAGAAATTTCACAACATCCAAGAATCTCGGTTATACCATTAACGACTTGACAGAATTCAGCCTAGACGAACTGGACTATAAAGAGGCATCAGGGCTGCTTGCCGAGCTTGCAAAATCTGAAGGAATCATAATGAGCGATGAGACGATCAGTTACACGCTGAGCAAATTGTCCTGGAATATACCCTACTTTATTCAAGTAATCTTTTCAAAGTTGGCTGAAGACTATGACGGAAACCTGACATCCGATAGTGTTGACGCAGCTTATAGTAAGTTATGTTATGTTCAGAGAATTACCTAAGTACATGGTCCGAGCGTCTGGCTGAATATCAGGAATATGAATTACCGGCACGTCAGATATTGAAGTTGCTTGCGAATCAGCCTGCCGGAGCGGACAGAAACACGATACTGGATGTATTGATGACTGGGCAGAATCCGGCTAAGGTGGGGGATATGGACCTGACTTTGAGCAAAGTGCTGGAAATGCTTGAGAATGATGGTTATATTATGAGAAAAGGCACTTGTCGGACATTCCGTTCTCCGTTGCTCAGAGACTACTGGCTCGACAGGTTTGTAAAATAATAAGGCATGAATACGCGTATGACAATGAACGATGAAATATTTTCCTATATTTCAGGATATCTTAAAAAAGAGGACGCTGCCAGGACAGCCCAGCCGCATCTGATTGTAGGTGAAAGCGGGAGTGGAAAGACTTTCCTTCTGAAAAGGCTTGCTGCGGGCATTGAGCAAGAGTCTGGCGGGATACTGTATCCTGCCCTTATCGATGGCAGATCACTGTTTTCTACTGATGATATATGGAGAAACTGCGCCCGACGTATACGTGTTGACGAGGAAACAGCTGTCTTTGACAATATCCTGTCATGGCAGAAAACACAAATGCGAAGAGTTGTCCTGCTTATTGATGATATCCAGTATTACTTCGACAGAACTGATGATGAGGAGCAGTTCAAGTTGAGAGGAAATCTGAACAGGCCTGGAGCCCCGGTCATAATAGCGGCGTCGGCCAATGTCCCCTCTTCTGTCACGGATTACAGTGCCGCCTTTTTCGACGGATTCAGGATATCATATATCAAGCCTCTTTCGACATCCGAAATCATAGAATTCGCTACCGGTAATGCGGGCACGCAGCGTCTGCTGGCGCTTATGTCGTATCTGCCCAAAACGCCCCGCTCTGTTTTTACAGCCTCCGGCATTCTGGAAGTTTCCGGTAATCCCGAGAATGATATCCCGCTTTTGAAACAGTTCTCAGCAATGTACTGCAGGACAAAGTATGACGGATGTGTCATGCAGGCTCAGAAAATCCTCTCAGTTCTTGCCAATATGAAAGACGGGGGCACCTTGCGGGATATACGCACGGCTACCGGACAAAACAGCGGAGATGTTTCCCCTTATCTCAAGTCTATGGTTGACAGAGGATTGATAATTAAAGAATCAAAGCCTCAAAGGGGTGGAAGGTATTTTATAGCAGATCCATTGCTTAAATTGTGGCTGCAGGAAGATGCTAAATAAAAAATCAGGCCGTCTTCGCGACGGCCTGACTGACATTAAGTACATGAAAAAGCATTGTTCAGGGATATATTTCCATCCTCCTTACTTCATCTGGATACGCAGGTAGAGATGTCCGAAGTTTCCGCTGGCGATGTAGCCCTCGGGGACACCGGAAATGACTACCGGAAGGATGTAGTACTCACCGGGCACAAGGTCCGAGGTGTTGACCGTCATGGTCTGCTCGGCAAGCTGGGTTCCCTTTGCGATGGTGATAGTTGTAGGAAGTTCATAGGTCCCCTCGGGGAATATCTTGTACTTCTGGGCAGAAGCCGGGAGGGTCGCGTTGTACTCGTCGACCATGTCCGGGTCTACGGCCAGATTGACGGGAATGTCCTCGGTTACCTTTGACGCGTAGTCAATCGTGTAGTTGACCTTGATGTCAAAAGATACTTCCTGACCGGGAGTTACGTTTGTGGAAAGCAGGTAGTGCGACTTGTACGGCAGCTCGATTACTACTCCCAGATCATCCCAGTTAACCATCGGGGTATCATTTAGGCAGGAAGTCGTACTCAGTGTCGCAATTCCGAGGAATGCTGCAAGAATGAATTTACGTATATTCTTCATTTTACTCGACTTTTAAAAGTTACAGATACAGTTCGGCTCTCAGGACGGTAGGATTCTCCTTGTCCCAGAACACCGTACTGGTGAATACGTTGATGGCGTCGGGATTGACCTCTGCGAGGTTGGCCTCGTTGAGGTTCCTCTCGCTCTGGGGATAGGGCAGGCGGCAGTAGTTCTTGGTCTCGGGGCTCTGGTTGGAGGACTCCAGGGTAGGCATGTCGGTCCTTCTGTGCTCGATCCATGCCTCAAGGGGATTGTATCCTACGAACGCCAGCCACCTCTGGGTGCAGATGGCGTTGAGCTGCTGCTCCGTTTTTGTCATGTTATTTGTACCCTGCATCAGGTCCCAGTTGCAGAAGTCCTTGTTTTGGCTGAGGTACTCCCTTGCCGCATCCTCTGCTGAGCCTGTGATGGGATCCTTCATGCCGGTCATAGGACCGCCAACGTAGTTGGTGAAGTTCTCGGTGGGATCCTGCATGGCTGCCTCATGGCGCTTGAAGGCGGAGATGACGGACCTCTCGTAATAGTCCTTGGCGGCAGCCTCGCCTCCGGGAATGTAGCCTTTCAGGGCGGCCTCCGCAAGGAGGAACCCGACCTCGGAGCCGGCGATGAAAGTGGACGACCTCACGCGGCCGTTGTTCTTGTCGGAGCTGCCTGCCAGCAGGCCGGTACCGGTGGTGCTGGTATACGGTTCACCGGCGGGGTTGGCCTGTCCGTAAGGAATTCCCACGTAGTATTCATTGGCAAGGCCGGGGTAATTGGAGTAATTTGCGTTACCGTCCTCATCGTCTCCGAGTTCACGCCTGGGGTCAGCGTAGACTCTCAGACGGGGGTCATTGTTGTCTCTGAGCATGTCCACGAGGTCCTTGGTCGGCATGTAGTAGCGGTGGTTGTTGTTGCGTCCGCCGTTCTTGTCCCATCCGTATGCCTCGTACAGGATCTGCATCTTGTTGGTCTCGGGCAGATAGCCGGGGTTGGCCTCCACATTCTCCTCTATGGAGAGGCATTTCTGGTAGATCTCGGTCAGCCGGGCGGAGACGTCCTGCACCGCGGACACCCTCATCAGCAGGCGAAGCTCGATGCTGTAGGCCAGGCGGGTCCACTGGGCGAGGTCGCCGAAGCACATGATGTCCACCGATTTCAGTTCGGTGAGGTTGTCGTAGTTGCCCTGGGCGGACTCCAGCAGCTGTGCTGCGGCATGGGCCCTGGTGATAAGGTCAGCGTAGATGTCCTCGGCCTTGTCGTACTTGGGCATGTTGTACTCCTCGGGGTTGATGGCCTGACTGTAAGGAATGTCGCCCCAGATGTCCACCATCCTCTGGAAGTTGATTATCTGAAGTATCTCGGAGATACCCTGGTATGCGGGATCCTCATTCTCTACCGCCAGGTCGTGGATGAACTTCAGGTTCCAGTTGATGGAGTAATAGGTGCTCCACCAGTTGTTCAGGTCCTGGGGCATCACCTGTCCGTTCAGGAAGGTGTAGTTTCCGGACACCTCTCCGGATTTGGTGAGGTGGTGCGAGAGCATCCACGCGTTGGTGGAGTTCACGTGGTTGTTCAGTATGTCATACTGCTGCGCGGGGAGGAGCAGGGCCTCGGTCATCAGGGCCGTCGTAGCATTGTTGGGGTCGGTGTTGACGTCCAGCCAGTCCTTGCACCCGGTCAGCGTGAGTCCCGAGACGAGCAGCGCCGCTGCCGCGTATATGATTGTCTTTTTCATTGCTTTCAAGGGTTAGAATGTTAAGTTGATGTTGAAACCGAATGTCCTGTAACCGGCCATAGTATTTGCTACTACACCGGGAGCATTGGAGGAACCGGTTCCGTTCCACATATCGGGGTCACCCCATACGTTGGTGTCGGGCACCCAGTAGAACAGGTTGCGGCCCACGAGGGATACGGCAGCGCTCTGGAACACCTTGGATTTTTCCATCCAGCGGGCGGGAAGGTTCCATGTCAGGGCCACCTCGCGGAGTTTCCAGGAGTTTGCGCTGATAACTCTGGCTGCAACACCAGAACGGTATACTCCTGTCCAGAAATCCTTTCCGCCGGAGTTTACGGTGATGTTCTTGTTCTCCTCGTAGTATGTGTTTCCGTTCTCGTCAGTCCTCTCAATCACAGAGTTCGGGAATACGAATCTCTGGCGGCCGGCAACTACAGAAGTGATGGAAGCACCTGAGAACAGCATCTCTGACTCAGAATCGAAGCGTACTACGTGTCCGCCCCTGTACTCGAATGTAGCGCTCAGGGAAAGACCCTTCCATGCCAGTTCGGTGGACAGGCCGATACGTACCTTGGGCTCGGTCTGCCCCATCTCAACCATGTCGCCTAAGGTAGGCAGACCGGTTTCCTCGTCGACAATAACCCTGCCCTCAGGATCACGCTTCCAGTCGGTAGCCTTGATGTAGGGGTAGGGCATGCCCTCGATGGCGTAGATAGGGCTGTACACAGTCAGCTCGTCAAGGTCTCCGTAGAGCTCAGTTACCTCGGAGGTGGCGAATGTAGCGTTCGCGTATACATTCCAGTAGAAGTCACCGAAGTCGAGCAGGGGGGTCAGGCGCAGGTCGAGCTCGACACCCTGGCCGGTCATAGTACCTGCGTTGACGTACATCGTGGAAGCTCCTGTGGAGTAGGGTATGCTGACGTTCACTGTCTGGTCAGTGGTCTTCTGGCGGTAGTAGGCGGCCTCGAAGGTAATCCTGTCCTTCAGGAAGCCGACCTCCAGTCCGACCTCGAACTCGGTGGTGAACTCGGGATTGAGGTAGCGGTTGCGGATGGCGCCGTTGATGTAGTATGATGTCAGCGAGCCGAAGGGGAAGGGGCTGGAAACATAGGCGGAGTTGTCGAGCCTGTAAGGGCTGATGTTCACGTTACCGACCTTCGCGAAGGTTCCGCGGAGCTTCAGGTACGATAGCCATGAGCTGTTCTTCAGCGCGGGGATGGCGTCCGAGAGCATCAGGGACATGTTGGCGCCGGGATAGAAGAACGACCAGTTGCTGGGATCCAGCAGGGAGGTCCAGTCGTTACGTCCGGTCAACTGCAGGTAGATCCAGCCCAGAAAGTTGAAGTCGATGCTGGCGTATACTGACTGCTCGCGGGTACGGGTGATGGAGTTCGTACCACCGAGTTCTCCCACTTTGTTTGCGACGTTGAATAGGTTGTCAAGCTCCAGCTGAGCAGCGGTCACACCTTTGTATTCAGTAAAGCGGGAGTTCATGGACCATCCGACCATACCCTTGATGCCGAAGTTCTTTCCGAACTGGTGCTCAGCGAAGGCCATTACGTCGGCATTCAGGCGCTGAGTAAGAGTAGCATAAGTATAGAAAACGGAGTAGATGTCACCTGACGATGCGTAGGAGCGGGTCTCTATTGCATAGTCATTGTAGTGCCATGCGTTTCTAGTAGAATTGTTATTATTAACATAAGTATTCATACCAACGCGTCCCATGAATCTCAGCCATTTCAAGGGCTTGTATTCCAGGGTAGCTGCACCGGAGAATCTGTCATTACGGTTTTCGCGGCGGTAGATTGCAATCTGAGCCCAGGGGTTCAGGTAGTAGTCGTTTACCCACTGGTCAGGGCTTCCTCCTGGAGCGTTGCGCCAGTCCTTGTAGTCGCGCAGGTCGATATGACCGGGAGTGTTCCACAGGGTCTGCAGACCGTTAGACGAAGAGTTGTTGAATTTACCCTGTGTGTTGGAGTATGAGAAGTTCACCCTGGCGGTGAAGTTCTTGTAGATGCGGGATGCGTTGAAGCGGACGGTATTGCGGTCCATCACGTCACCGAGGACAGTACCTGTACGGTGCAGGTTCTGGTACGAGAGGAAGAAGTTGCCGTTGTCTCCGCCGGAGGAGAAGGAGATGTCGTTCTGGATGCCCACGCCGAGCTGGTAGTAGGACTCTCTGGAGCCCTCCTTGAAGTCGTAGGTGTCGGTGAGCTGTACGATCTCTCCGTCGTCAGTCATGAAAGGCGAACCGATATTGACAACCTCGCCGTTGAACTCGGGACCGTACTGCTGGTTCTCGCCCTGGATGTAGTAGCCGAAGCCGAACTCGTCCTCGGCGCCGGGACCGAACCTGGTCTGGTATTCAGGATAGTAGGCCGCCTTGTCGAAGGTGGTGGTCAGGGAGTAGGTGATCCTCGGACGTCCCTTCTCACCGGTCTTTGTGGTCACGTAGATGACACCGTTGGCTGCGGACGAGCCGTAGAGGGCCGCGGCGCTACCGCCCTTCAGCACCGAGATGTTGTCGATGTCGTTAGGGTTCATCGACTGCAGGAAGTCCAGGGGTGTGGGGATACCGTCCACAACGAGCAGAGGCGAGTTGTCGCCCAGGAAGGAGCGGCTGCCTCGCAGGTTGATACGCACGTCGGCGTCGAGGGATGCGGATGACGCACTGATCTGCAGACCGGACACCTTACCGATGAGGGCCTGGGATGCGTCGGAGTTCTGGGAGGCGTTGATGTCCTTGGAGTCCACCTTGGCCGCGGAGTATCCGATCTCCTTGGCCTGCCTCTGGATACCCAGAGCGGTCACGACCACCTGGTCCAGGAACAGGGCGTCGGGCTCCAGGGAGATCACAAGGTTCGTTCCGTTGCCGATCTCTACCTCCAGGGTCCCGTAGCCCACGAAGCTCGCGATCAGTGTCGTCGCGTCCGAAGGCACGCCCTCGAGGGTGAACGTTCCGTCATCAAGCGTGTAGGCGCCCAGGGATGTGGTGCCCTTCACCGCCACTGACGCAAATGGGATTGGCTCGCCGGTCTCGGCGTCCAGCACTTTGCCGGTAACGGTCCTGTTCTGCGCGTACATCAGCGTAGGAAGCAGGGTCAGTACCGCCACCAGAGTGGAGATAATTATTTTTTTCATTTGGGTTAATTTTAGTGATGTTTTATAATTGTTGTTGATGGTTTTCTGCCCGACAGAGTAATGCCTGAACAGGACGGGCACCTGATGATTTTAAAACGAT